>ENA-OQAA01000060-OQAA01000060.1-human-gut-metagenome-genome-assembly--contig:-NODE-60-length-73389-cov-2.960088_pt1 | contig 73389 bp, 98 predicted proteins | sample MGYA00242489_ERZ504515 | MGnify/ENA primary metagenome ERZ504515 (study PRJEB26092, sample SAMD00036237) | human gut metagenome | host: Homo sapiens | study: EMG produced TPA metagenomics assembly of... | reverse complement strand
TTTGTGGTGATTAAATTTTACATCAAAAAGGAATAGGATTCCTTATATTTTTGGCATTTTTAAAAAGTTGTTAATAATCAGCAAGGATGATTATAGGTTCTGTGGATAAAACTGCGGAAACTCAAGCTGAAAATGGCTTGAAATTACCAGGGAACTGTTATATGATAGTACGAGATATGAAAGCCTAAATACACAGGAGGTAGTCTATGAGACATTTAATGAGTCCGTTGGATTTGTCTGTAGAAGAACTGGCTAAGGTTCTGGACCTTGCCAATGACATTGAAAAAAATCCAGAAGCATATGCCCACAAATGTGATGGGAAGATTTTAGCGACTTTGTTTTATGAGCCAAGTACACGTACACGTTTAAGTTTTGAATCTGCTATGATGCGCCTGGGAGGTAAGGTGCTGGGATTCTCAAGCGCCAATTCCAGTTCCGCAGCAAAGGGAGAAAGTGTTGCAGATACGGTGCGTACTGTGTCTTGCTATGCAGATATCTGCGCTATGCGTCATCCAAAAGAGGGTGCGCCTCTGGTTGCTTCCATGGCGTCTAAAATTCCAGTGATTAATGCTGGTGACGGTGGCCATCATCATCCAACCCAGACCCTTACAGACCTGCTGACCATTCGCTCTTTAAAGGGAAGACTGGACCATATTACCATTGGTCTGTGCGGTGACCTGAAGTTCGGCAGAACCGTACATTCCCTCATTGAGGCTCTGGTTCGCTATGAGGGTGTGAAGTTTGTCCTGATTTCTCCGGAAGAACTGAAAATCCCTGATTATATCCGGAGGATGTGCTGCGTGCCAGCGGACATGAGTTTGCAGAGATGGAACGTCTGGAAGACGCTATTCCTACACTGGATTTACTGTACATGACCCGCGTGCAGAAGGAACGGTTCTTTAATGAAGAAGATTATGTGAGAATGAAAGACTTTTATATTCTGGATAAGGCCAAAATGGATTTGGCAGGACCGGACATGCTGGTGCTGCATCCTCTTCCCAGGGTAAACGAAATTTCTGTAGAAGTGGATTCTGACCCAAGAGCAGCTTACTTTAAACAGGTACAGTATGGCGTTTATGTACGCCAGGCGTTGATGCTTAGTTTGTTGGGAATGGGGGTAGATTTATGTTAAATGTAGGACAGTTAAATGAAGGCGTAGTTCTGGACCATATCAAAGCCGGAAAGAGCATGACTATTTATCATGATTTGAAACTGGACAAACTGGATTGCTGCGTGGCAATTATTAAAAATGCCAGAAGCGCAAAGATGGGAAGAAAAGATATTATTAAAGTAGAGTGCCCCATTGATACCCTGAATCTGGATATCTTAGGATTTATTGATCACAATATTACCGTAAATATTATTAAAGACGGAAAAATTGTTGAGAAAAAGGAACTTCATCTTCCAAAAGAAATTAAAAATGTTATCCGGTGCAAAAATCCGCGTTGTATTACTTCTGTGGAACAGGAGCTGGATCAGATTTTCTTCCTGGCAGATCCGGCGAAGGAAGTTTACCGGTGCAAATATTGTGAGGAAAAATACAGAGGAAGCAGAAATAAGTAATCTTTTGCAGGCACTTGAACATCAGGTGCCTGTTCTTTCTTAAAAGAACAAAATATAAGGAAATTTTTAGAAAATACTAGACTTTTCCAGGGAGACAAGTTATTATATTGCAGTGTAGAAGTGATACGACAGAAGAATTTAAGATGTGATTTCTAGGAGGGAATGAGATGAAAAAAGTTGTGAAGTTTGGCGGAAGCTCTCTTGCCAGTGCAGAACAGTTTAAAAAAGTAGGAGCCATTATCCGTGCAGACGGAACCAGAAGATATGTGGTACCTTCTGCTCCTGGAAAGCGGTTTTCAGAGGATACTAAGGTGACGGATTTATTATATGCCTGCTACCGGGCAGCAGACCGGGGAAAATTTGAGGCAGTGCTTTCGGAGATTAAGAGCCGTTACCAGGAAATTATAGACGGTTTGGAGCTTACCCTTTCTCTGGAAGAAGATTTCAGGATCATTGAGGAAAATTTCCAGAAACAGATTGGAGAAGAGTATGCTGCATCCAGAGGGGAATACTTAAATGGTAAGGTAATGGCAGCATATCTGGGTTATGAATTTGTAGATCCGGCTGAAATGATTCGTTTTGATGGAAATGGCCAGTTTGACGCTGAGATTACAGAATTATTGGTGCAGAAGCGTTTGAATGGTGTGGATACTGCTGTGGTTCCCGGATTTTACGGAGCAAAAGAAAACGGGGAAATTAAAACCTTTTCCAGAGGTGGTTCGGATGTAACGGGATCTATTCTTGCCGGCGCCTGGATGTGGAGCTGTATGAGAACTGGACAGATGTTTCAGGGTGATGGTAACAGATCCAAGAATTATCCAGAATCCGAAGGTGATTGATACCATTACTTACCGGGAATTAAGAGAGCTTTCCTATATGGGCGCCACAGTGCTTCATGAGGATGCGATTTTTCCGGTTCGAAAAGCTGGAATCCCTATTAATATTAAGAACACCAATGCGCCGGATGATCCTGGCACTATGATTGTAGAAGATACCTGTAAAAAACCGCCATATACCATTACCGGTATTGCAGGAAAAAGAGGATTTTGTTCACTTTTATTGAAAATCATGATGAATGCAGAGATTGGGTTTGGAAGGAAAGTATTACAGATACTGGAAGAACAGGGGATTTCTTTTGAACATATTCCATCTGGAATTGATACCATGACAGTGTTTATCCACCAGGATGAATTTACAGAAAAAGAACAGCAGGTGATATCAGGAATCCACAGAGCAGTAAAGCCGGATTATATGGAACTGGAGTCCGATCTGGCATTAATCGCAGTGGTGGGAAGAGGAATGCGTTCCAACAGAGGAACTGCGGCAAGAATCTTTGCATCCCTGGCTCATGCCAACGTGAACGTGAAGATGATTGACCAGGGTTCCAGTGAGCTGAATGTCATTGTAGGGGTACAGGATGATGATTTTGAGCCTGCTATCCGGGCAATTTATGATATTTTTGTGGAAACACAACTTTAAAACCCATACATAAAATCTAAAAGAAATATAAAAAATCTGGTTTTCTCTTGACAGGAGCAGCCAGATTTTTATACTCATAGTGTATTAAGACACCTAGTACACACAAAACAGGTGTCCTACAGTGCCCAGGAAAGGAGGAAGCAGATTGATTGTCATTGATTATCAGAATCGAAAACCGATTTATGAACAGGTTGTAGAGCGGTTTCAAAGACTTATTTTAACAGGGGCCATGGAGCCGGATACTCAGATGCCTTCTGTGCGGGCGCTTGCTACAGAACTTGCCATTAATCCCAATACCATACAGAAGGCGTACACCATTTTAGAGCAAAAGGGATTTATTTATCCAGTAAAAGGCAGAGGAAATTTTGTATCGGGGAATCAGGATTTAAAGGAACAGGAGCAAACCGTTTTTTTTTCAAAAACTTGGAACACTTATACAGGAAGGAAAAGAGCTGGGAGTTTCCAAAGAACTTTGCTTACAGAAAACAGCAGAGTTCTATGAGGAGGGCAGAACATGATAAAACAGAGAAGTTGTGTAAGGCATTTGGAAAATTGCAGGCAGTGCAGGAGGTGACCCTTTCCATTGCGGACAATTCTATTTTCGGCCTTGCGGGTACCAATGGCGCAGGGAAAAGTACCTTGCTGCGTATGCTTTCTGGCGTGTTGAAACCAGACAGCGGGAAGATTTACATAGATGAGGAAGAGGTATACGAGAATCCGGAAGTAAAAGAGAATTTGTTTTTTTTGCCGGATACCGCCTATTTTTTCCAAAATGCAAGTATGAAAGAAATGGCTGATTATTATGCGATCTTTTATCCCAGGTATGATAAAGCCCGCTTTCATAAGCTGGCAGATAATCTTGGACTGGATAAAAAACGCAAGATTAACACGTTTTCCAAGGGTATGAAAAGGCAGGCCGCTTTGATTTTAGGTGTGTGTGCGGGAACAAAATATCTGTTTTGTGATGAGACCTTTGACGGGCTGGATCCTGTCATGCGTCAGGCAGCCAAGAGTATTCTGGCTTATGAAGTATCCGAACGGGAATTTACTCCTATTATTGCATCCCACAATTTGCGTGAACTGGAGGATATCTGTGATCATGTGGGGCTTTTGCATAGGGGCGGTGTGCTGCTTTCCAAGGATGTAGAGGAGATGAAGCTGCAGATTCACAAGGTGCAGTGTGTGATACCGGAAATTCAGGAAGAAGAAAAATTGTTAGGAGAGCTGGACGTATTGCAGTTTGAGAAGCGGTTATCCCTTCTTACTATGGTAGTGCGGGGCAGCATGAGGAGATTATGAGTAAGATTCAGGAAAAACATCCATTGTTTGCGGAAGCTATTCCTCTGACACTGGAAGAAATATTTATCAGCGAAACGGAGGTGGCTGGATATGACATCAAAAAATTATTTATGTAAAGGCATCCGGGATCACATCCACAGGCATATGTTTCTGACGATTTTGGTTTCCCTGGCGCTTCTGGTGGCACTTCCCATCCACTGTATTACAGAGCTGGATGTGGCAAAAGGGATGGTGCAAATTCCGGAGGATTCTTTAAACAGTGTTCAGGAAGCATTTTTAGGATGCCTTAGTTCCAATAGCTGGGTTATGGTTGTTGTGGCAGGAGCTGCCATCCTTTACGGTCTTGCCAGCTTTTTCTATTTGTACTCCGGGGAAAAAACAGATTTTTATCACAGCCTTCCATGGAAAAGGGAAGTGTTGTTCCTGGTTTCTCTGGTAAGCAGCCTGGTTAGTTTTCTGGTGCCTTATCTCATTGCCACAGGTATTACATATCTGATAGGTATTTTCAATGGAGGTAATTCCACTAAGGTTTTACCGGCTATGGCGATTGCCATTGGGGTGAATGTGCTGTATTTCCTGGTGTTTTATGCACCGCAGTGCTGGCGGTAATGCTTACGGGAAATCTTTTTACCGGTGTACTTGGATTTGCGGGGATTATGTCTTATGGTATCATTATCAAAACTGCTTACTCTAGTTTGAATAGCCACTTTTTTTGATACGTTAAGTGTATATTCTTCCGGGATGCAGGAAAACTTTTTATCCCCGTTTCTGGCATACAGAATGATGATTTATACCGGAGAAGAGAAAATCCTTCAATATGGTGTTTTATACGGTGCGATTGTGCTGGTAGTGCTTCTGGCGCTGGATTTGTGGCTTTACAAAATCCGCCCCTCTGAAAGCTATCACAAATCTATTGCCTTTCCAAAGCTGGAGCCTGTGATTAAAGTTGTTTGTGTTATTCCTATTGCTCTTTTGGCAGCCTGTTTTTCAGCCTTGGTATGCGCAATCATTTTGTGTGGTTGGTGGCAGGGACAATCGTAGTAGCTCTGGTATTGTCAGCAGCATTTGACTTTTTATACAGCCTGGATATTAAAAGCTGTATTCGCCCGAAAATTTCTACCGGAGTGATTCTGGCTGTTCTGGCGCTGGTTATTATGGGATATCGCATGGATATTACCGGAGTGGATTCTTTTCTTCCGGATAAGGGAAAGGTTCAGGCCATGTCTGTAAAATTTAACAGTATCAGTGAGAGAATGGCTTATCCTGTAAATTTTTATGAAAAGATGGGGGCTGTGAACAATAACCAGATATGGATGAAAGATTTTGATGCAATCTATGCTTTGGCTCAGATTGGAGTGGAATATTATGCAGACAACAAAAATGAAGAGGCGGATGCTTTTGGTCTTGATACGCTGGTTAATGTAGACCTTGCCTATGAAATGAAGTCTGGAAAAAAGGTATATCGTTCTTATTATCTTCCGGAAACAGAAGAAGTTTTAGCAAATATCCAGAAGATTTACGATAACTGGGAGTACAGGGAAAAGATTATGCCTACTTACTATGCAGATGCAGAGGATATTGAGTTTCTTTATGTTACGGATGCATTAGGCAGAAGAATGCAGCTGGATGTCCAGAGAAATGAATTGGAAATTCTTTATAAGACTTATAAGAATGAATTAGAAGGGATGACCTTTGAGGAGGCTGCAGGCGAAAGAATCCTGGGATATTTAGTTGCAGAACAGATGGAACGCGGGAACTATGGAAATACCAAGCAGGATTATATGTTTTCCTGGGATTTGCCATATATGAAGGCTTTTCTGAAACAAGAGCCATGTTAACAGAACTTGGAAACCCAATTGAAGATCAGATTCCGGCAGAGGAAGTGCTGCAGATTAGGCTGACCACCATGGATGAGATGGGAAACACAGCTCAGGAAATGATTCTGGAAAAACCGGAGGAAATCCAGAGAGTATTAGAACATATGACTTATGAGTATTGCCATTATGGTGTGGGAAGCAAGATTTTATATGACATTAATGTAGAAATTATATGGACAGACCGTTTCAAAGAAACAGGGCAGACCATGTATCTTTTAGATGATGGAAGCCTGGATGATATTTTTGCAAAAACTGAATATTGACTAACCGTTTGTATAGCATGGGCGCTCCTTTTGGGGCGCCTTTTTGTCATTGACAAAGAGTCACAGGCAAGAGTAAAATGAACATAGAAGATGTTCGAAAACAGCGAGGATGGAACAAAATGAGCAGATTATTAAAACTGGAAAATGAAAAAGAACTGATGGCTTTGGGAAAGGCATTATCATCGGAAAGCAGAATTAAAATCCTGGAGCTTTTGCAAAAGGGTCCTTTGTGTGTCAATGAGATTGCGGAAATTCTGGGAATTCCCGCTTCTTCTGCTGCATTAAATATCAGGGTGCTGGAAGAGGCTGATTTAATTCGCACAGAACTAAAACCAGGGGTGCGGGGATCCATGAAATTATGCATTCCTCAGGAGTTTCATCTGGTTCTGGATTTGGAGAAAAAGGAAGAGGAGCAGGAGGAAGTCATTTCCATGCCAGTGGGAAGCTATGTGGACTATAAGATTACGCCTACCTGTGGTATGGTGAATGATGAGGAATATATTGATGGGGAAGACGAACCCAGATGTTTCTATGACCCAAGAAGAATCAGCGCAAAACTCATCTGGTTTTCTTCCGGGTATCTGGAATATCGGTTTCCAAATGCAGGGATGCAGAAAGCAGAGGTAAAATCTCTGGAGTTTTCAGCAGAATTGTGTTCAGAAACAGCAGATTATGATCTGGATTGTCCCTCTGATATTACCTTATGGATTAATGGAATAGAAGCCGGAACCTGGACCTGTCCCTCCGATTTTGGAGGCAGACGGGGAAAACTGAACCCGGACTGGTGGGAGGACAAAAACAGTCAGTATGGAAATCTGAAACAGTGGTATATTGATGCTACGGGAACCTATTTAGACAACAACAAAGTCAGTGACAGAAAACTGGGGGAATATCATCTGGCAGAGGGAGACTATATTTCTGTAAAAATCGGAATCCGGGAAGATGCCCGGCACATTGGCGGAGTGAATATTTTTGGCAGTTCTTTTGGTGATTATCCTCAGGACTTAGTCATGAAATTGAAATACGAAAAGAATTTCTAAAAAAGGCTTTACAAGGCGAATTTCTGTGTTATAATTTCATTATGAACATAAAAAATGAATTAAAACACAAAAGATGTTTTGAAAATAAAAAACCATTGGGAGGGTAAACAAATGCAGCAAAAAGTATTGGAGAGATTTCAGGAATTATTTGGAGCAGAGGGAGATATTCGTTCTTATTTTTCTCCGGGACGCGTAAACCTGATTGGTGAGCATACAGATTACAATGGAGGTCATGTATTTCCCTGTGCTTTGACCATTGGTACTTACGGGGCAGCCAGAAAAAGAGAGGACCGCAAAATCCGTTTCTATTCTGAAAACTTCAGCAAAATGGGCGTTTTTGAAACCAGCCTGGATGACCTGGTATACCATGAAGAGGCAAACTGGACAAATTATCCGAAAGGCGTTGTGTGGGCATTTAAGGAAAAAGGTTACGAGACTCCAACCGGTTTTGACATGGTTATGTATGGAAACATTCCAAATGGATCCGGCCTTTCTTCTTCTGCTTCTGTAGAGCTTTTAATGGGCGTGATTTTAGTTGATCTCTACGGATTTGAAGGGCTTTCCATGATTGACCTGGCTTTGCTGGGACAGTATGCGGAAAACCGGTTCAATGGCATGAACTGTGGAATTATGGATCAGTTTGCCATTGCCATGGGAAAGGAAAATCAGGCAATTTTCCTGGATACCGGTGATTTGAGTTATGAGTATGCACCCATTGAGATGAAAGGCGCTAAGATTGTGATTGCAGCCAGCAACAAGAAGAGAAAACTCACAGATTCCAAGTACAATGAACGTCGTGCAGAGTGTGAAGAAGCACTGGCAGATATTCAGAAACAGATGGATATTAAGGCTCTTGGAGAACTGACGGAGGAACAGTTTGAACAGGTTCAGGATGCCATTCAGAATCCGGTATGCCGTAAGAGAGCAAAACATGCGGTTTATGAAAATCAGAGAACCATCAAAGCGGTTGCTGCCTTAAAGGCGGGTGATTTGGAAACTTTTGGTAAGTTAATGAATGCTTCTCATGTTTCTTTAAGAGATGACTATGAAGTTACCGGAAAAGAACTGGATACTCTGGTGGAAGCAGCGTGGAAACAGGAGGGTGTCATTGGTTCCCGTATGACAGGCGCTGGTTTTGGCGGATGTACGGTAAGTATTGTGAAGGAAGAAGCCATTGATGGATTTATTAAAAATGTAGGCGAAATCTATGAAAAAGAAATCGGCTATGCAGCAGATTTCTATGTGGTAGAAATCGGTGACGGAAGCAGAAGAATCGCATAACAGAAAGGGATAGAGCCATGTTAAATAAAAATATCAGAGATTTGGTGGAATATGGATTAAGAACCGGATTAGTGCCTGCATGTGAGCGGAATTATACCATTAATTTATTGTTGGATTTGTTCCGGGAGGATGAGTATACAGAGCCGGCAGAAGCGCCGGTTTGTGAGGATCTGGAGCAGATTTTAAAAGGCCTGTTAGATGAAGCGGTTCAGAGAGGAATCATTGAGGACAGTATTGGATGCCGGGACTTGTTTGATACTAAAATTATGAACTGCCTCATGCCAAGACCAGCCCAGGTACAGGAAACCTTCTGGAAAAAATATGAGGAAAGCCCGGAAGCTGCTACGGATTATTTTTATCAGTTAAGTCAGAACAGTGATTATATCCGCCGTTACCGTATTAAAAAAGACAGAAAATGGACAGTGGACAGTCCTTATGGCACCATTGATATTACCATCAATCTGTCTAAACCGGAGAAAGATCCAAAAGCCATTGCAGCAGCAAAAAATGCAAAGCAGAGCAGCTATCCAAAATGCCTGTTGTGTATGGAAAATGAGGGTTATGCGGCAGAATGAACCATCCGGCCAGAGAGAATCACAGAATTATTCCTATTACAGTCAATGACTGTCCATGGGGCTTCCAGTATTCTCCTTATGTTTATTACAATGAGCACTGTATTGTGTTTAATGGACAGCATGTACCTATGAAGATTGAACGGAACACCTTTGTGAAGCTCTTTGATTTTGTAAAATTGTTCCCACACTATTTCCTGGGCTCCAATGCAGACCTTCCTATTGTAGGCGGTTCTATTTTAAGCCATGATCATTTCCAGGGCGGGCACTATACTTTTGCCATGGAGAAGGCTCCAATGGAAGAACTGGTGACTATTCCAGGTTATGAAGATGTGGAAGCAGGGATTGTGAAGTGGCCTCTTTCTGTTCTGCGTATCCGCAGCAAAGATGAAAAACGTCTCATTGATCTGGCAAGTCATGTGCTGGAAGTGTGGAGAGGTTATACAGATGAAGAAGCCTTTGTATTTGCAGAGACAGAGGGAGAACCACATAACACCATTACTCCAATCGCCAGAAAGAAAGGGGAGTTCTTTGAACTGGATTTAACCCTTAGAAATAATATTACCACAGAGGAACATCCACTGGGGGTTTATCATCCTCATGCCCAGTATCATCATATTAAGAAAGAAAATATTGGTCTTATTGAAGTGATGGGACTGGCTGTGCTTCCTGCCAGACTGAAAACAGAGCTGGAGGGACTTGCAGAGTGCATCCTGGAAGGAAAAGACCCTGCCAAAGATGCCGCCCTTGAAAAACATGCAGAATGGGTAAAAGCCTTCCTGCCAAAATATGAAAACATTACCAGAGAAAATGTCATGGAAATCCTCCAGGAAGAGGTGGGACAGGTATTTGTCCACGTTCTGGAAGATGCAGGAGTATATAAATGTACAGAAGAAGGCAGAAAAGCATTTAAGAGATTTCTGGCTGCACTGTAAAGAAGATTGCGAAAAAGATAGGCGTCCTGCCTGTCTTTTTTGCATTTCCTGTGGTATAATGGTTGCACTAAGTGCAATCCAGGCCAATATTGCACAAAAAACAGAAGAGTGGTGAAGACATGAAGAAACGTGTAGAGGATTCTTTGACAGAACAGACTTATCTTATGAGACCTAAGTATCTAAACGGATATGGAAATCTGTTTGGCGGACAGCTCATGAGTTGGATAGATGAGGTTGCCAGTATTGTGGCAATGCGGCACAGTGAACAAGATATTACAACAGCAGCCATTGATAATCTGAATTTTAAGCAAGGAGCTACTGTGGATGATGTGATTGTTCTAAGAGGCAGGATTACCTATGTGGGACGTACTTCCATGGAGGTGCGGGTAGATACCTATGTGGAGGACCGCCACGGTATGAGAAAAATGATTAATCGTGCTTATGTGGTTATGGTTGCTGTAAATGAAAACCATGTGCCTGTTTCTGTTCCAGGATTAGTGGTAGAGACAGAATCGGAAAAGGCAGAGTGGGAAGGCGGCGAAAAGCGGTATTTGCTGCGTAAGCAAAGAAGAAAAGAGGGATATTAAATGAATCCAGTATATGAAAAGTTGGAACGCTGTTACAAAAGTGTGAGAAAGCGTACAGATTTTGTACCCAGGGTAGCTCTGGTTCTGGGCTCTGGTCTTGGAGATTATGCAGAGGAAATCCAGATAGAGAAGATTCTTCCTTATGAAGAGATAGAAGGATTTCCGGTATCCACAGTACCGGGGCATAAAGGGAGATTCATCTTCGGCTATGTGGGGCCTGTGCCTGTGGTGATTATGCAGGGAAGAGTGCATTATTATGAAGGCTATGCCATGACCGATGTAGTGCTTCCTGTGCGGCTTATGAAACTTCTGGGAGCTGAAATCCTGTTTCTTACCAATGCAGCCGGAGGCGTAAATTTTGACTTCCACCCAGGTGATTTTATGATGATTACAGATCAGATTGCCTCTTTTGTTCCATCTCCTCTCATTGGAGCCAATGTGGAAGAACTGGGGGAACGGTTCAGTGATATGAGCCAGATTTATGATAAAGAATTACAGAATTTGTTGGAAGAAACAGCAGGAGATTTAGGAATTGCTCTTCAAAAAGGTGTTTATATCCAACTTACAGGACCAAACTATGAATCCCCGGCAGAGGTGCGGATGTGCAGACTTCTGGGGGCAGATGCAGTGGGTATGAGTACTGCCTGTGAAGCAGTGGCAGCCAATCACTGTGGCATGAAAATCTGCGGCATTTCCTGTATCACCAACCTTGCCTGCGGCATGAGCGATACGCCTTTAAATCATAAGGAAGTACAGGATATTGCAGACAAAAAAGCATCGGAGTTTAAACGCTTCTTACGGAGGCAATCTTGCGTATGCAGGAAAAATGAAAGCATAAAGGAGAACAACATGAGGGAAAAAATCCTGCTCATTGACGGACATAGTATATTAAACAGGGCATTTTATGGACTTCCGGATTTAACCAATTCTGAAGGACTTCACACCAATGCTATTTATGGGTTTTTAAATATTTTATTTAAGATGCTGGAGGAGGAAAAGCCGGATTATCTTACCGTAGCCTTTGACCTTCCTGCGCCTACCTTCCGCCATGAAATGTATGATGCCTATAAGGGTACCAGAAAGCCCATGCCTTCGGAACTTCGGGAACAGGTTCCGGTTATGAAGGATGTGCTAAAAGCTATGGGTATTGCAATTATCAGCAAGGAAGGGTACGAAGCAGATGATTTACTGGGAACCGTGGCAAAGCGAAGCGAAGCAAAAGGCATGGATGTCACCGTGCTATCCGGAGACCGGGATTTGCTTCAACTGGCAACTGACCATATCTGCATTCGGATCCCCAAGACAAAAGGCGGAAAAACAACCATAGAAGATTATTTCGCAAAAGACGTACAGGAGAAATATCAGTTAAGTCCTTTGCAGATTATAGAATTAAAGGCTTTAATGGGAGATACTGCGGATAATATTCCGGGACTTCCGGGGGTGGGAGAGAAAACCGCCACAAAGCTTTTGCTAGAATATAAAAATGTAGAAAATGCCTATGCTCATGTGGAGGAGATTAAGCCAAATAAGGCGAAAAATGCCTTTTTAGAGCATTATGATCTGGCAGTTTTAAGTAAGAAATTAGCCACCATTAATATTGACAGTCCGGTTGAATATGACTGGGAAGAGGCCAGAATTCATGATTTATTTACAGAGGAGGCCTATGAGTTTTTTAAGGAATTAGAGTTTAAAAATTTCCTTTCCAGGTTTGAACATGGAGGGGCAGAACAGAAAATTGCCATAAATGTTACCGCTGTTACAGACTGGACAGAGGCAGAAAAACTTATGGAAGAGGCGTCTCAAAAACCAGAGCTTGGTTTGGAACTTTTAGAGGAAAAAGACAGAGTTCTGGGGCTTGGTCTGGCATGGGAAGACGGGGAAGAGACTGCTACGTTTGCGGTTTTGCCTCAGGGATTTATTACGGAGTCTTATTTACTGGAAAAGGCTCAGGAATTGTGTCAGAGCCTGGGTGAGATTTCTTCTTTAAATATAAAGAGCATGTTAAAATACATGGACTTGCAGCAGCATACCTCCATGTTTGATGCAGGACTGGCGGCTTATCTTTTGAACCCATTGAAATCAGAATACACCTATGATGATATTGCAAAGGAATATCTGGGAGAAATGCTTCCGGCGAAAGAGGACTTGCTGGGAAAATTATCTTATGAGAAGGCTGCTGCAGAACAGGAGGAAGCTCTGGCAAAGAGCATCTGTTATATGGCTTATGCGGCCTTGAAATCCAGAGAGCCTTTGTTAAAAGCGCTGGAAGAAACGGGCATGAAAACCTTGTTTATGGATATGGAAATGCCCCTGCTGTTTACCTTATCGGACATGGAAAAAGAAGGAATCCGGGTCAATGCAGAGGAATTGAAGGAATACGGACAGCGGCTTCAGGTGCGTATTGAGGAACTGGAAAAGCTTATCTGGGAACAGGCAGGAGAGGAATTTAATATTAACTCTCCCAAGCAGTTAGGTGTGATCTTATTTGAAAAGCTTCAGATGCCTGGAGGAAAGAAAACAAAAACAGGATATTCCACAGCAGCGGATGTGTTGGATAAACTGGCTCCGGAGCATAAAATTGTGACAGATATTCTGGAATACCGCCAGTTAACCAAATTGAAATCTACCTATGCGGATGGGTTAGCCAATTATATTGATGCAGGGGGAAGGATTCATTCTACCTTTAATCAGACCATTACCGCTACAGGAAGAATCAGCAGCACAGAGCCAAATTTGCAGAATATCCCTATCCGGACTGAGCTTGGGCGGCTTTTGAGGAAGGTTTTTATCCCAAAAGAGGGCTTTGTTTTTCTGGATGCAGATTATTCCCAGATTGAGCTGCGTGTGCTGGCTCATATGTCAGGAGATGAAAAGCTGATTCAGGCTTATCGGGAAGCCCAGGATATTCACAGAATGACAGCCTCTCAGGTTTTTCATATTCCTTTTGAAGAGGTAACGCCTCTGCAGAGGAGAAATGCCAAGGCAGTGAATTTCGGTATTGTGTATGGTATCAGTTCTTTTGGCCTGAGCAGGATTTAAGTATTACCAGAAAAGAGGCTGCACAGTATATTGAAAATTATTTTGAGACTTATCCGAAAATCAAAGGATTTCTGGATGGACTGGTAGAACACGCCAAGGAAGAAGGCTATGTAACCACCATGTTTGGCCGCCGCCGTCCGGTGCCGGAATTGAAATCCAGCAATTTTATGCAGCGTTCCTTTGGAGAGCGGGTTGCCATGAACTCCCCTATTCAGGGAACCGCGGCAGATATTATTAAAATTGCCATGATTCGGGTACACAAGAGATTAAAGGAAGAAAACTTAAAATCCAGACTTATTTTGCAGGTGCATGATGAACTGCTCATTGAAACAGCCAAAGAGGAGATCCAGGAGGTTTCAAAAATTCTGGAGGAAGAGATGAAAGGGGCGGCAGCCTTATCTGTATCTCTGGAGATTGATATGCATACCGGCAATAACTGGTATGAGGCAAAATAGCGTATACAAAGGAGGCAGGGCTTATGAGAATTATAGGAGTAACCGGCGGTGTAGGTTCCGGAAAAAGCGCAGTGTTAAATTATCTGGAGGAGCATTTTGATTCCAGAGTGGTAAAGGCAGACGAAGTAGGCCATTTGCTTATGATGCCTGGAAGAGAGTGTTATGAACCAATCATAGAGCTGTTTGGAGAGTGGGTTGTAAAAGAGGACACCTCACTGGACAGACAGGCCATTGCCTCTATTGTTTTTCAGCAGCCGGATATGCTGAAAAAGCTGGATGATATTGTGCATCCGGCTGTGTACCGATATATTGTAAAAGAGATAGAGCGTTCCAGAAAGGAAGAAACAGAATTCTTTTTTATAGAAGCAGCATTGCTTCTGGAAGAAAAATATGATGAAATTTGTGATGAGGTGTGGTATATTTATTGCGAAAAAGAAGTCAGGAAGGAACGTCTTAGACACGACAGGGGATATTCCGATGAAAAAATTGAGAGTTTGATGAAAAATCAGCTCTCTGAAGAGGAATTTGAATCCCGCTGTGACTTCCAGATTTACAATAGTGAGGATGTAGCTTATACCTATCTTCAAATTGAGCGAAGGATGAGAATGTATTATGAATTTATGTAGTATTGCCAGCGGAAGCAGCGGCAACTGTATTTATGTGGGAAGTGATACCACCAGCCTTCTGGTGGATGTGGGAATCAGCGGGAAGCGCATTGAAGAAGGGCTTCAAAGCATTGACCGCACCACAGGGGAGTGTGACGGGATTCTGATTACCCATGAACATTCTGACCATATCAAAGGGCTTGGGGTGATTTCCAGAAAGCATAAAATTCCTATTTACTGTACCAGAGGAACCATGAAGGCAATGGAAAACATGAGTACTTGGGAAGATGCCGGAAGGGTTATTCAGACCTATTGAGGCAGACCAGACCTATACCATTGGCGACTTGCAGGTGCAGCCCTTTACCATTTCCCACGATGCGGCAGAGCCGGTGGGATACCGGATTAATCAGGGGAATAAGTCGGCAGGGATTGCCACAGACCTGGGATATTATGATGAGTACATAGTCCAGAAATTATCCGGTCTGGATGTATTGCTTCTGGAGGCAAATCATGATGTGAATATGCTTCAGGTTGGAAGTTATCCATATTATCTGAAGCAGAGAATTTTGGGCAACCGGGGACATCTGTCCAATGAAACTGCAGGGCGGCTTTTATGTAGATTGCTTCATGATCAGATGAAAGCTGTGTTTTTAGGGCATTTAAGCAGGGAAAATAATTATGAGGCTCTGGCATATGAAACCGTATGTTCAGAAGTGACCATGGGAGAAAATCCGTGGAATTCCAGAGATTTTAAAATCACTGTTGCACACAGAGAGCAGATTTCTGAAATGGTGATAGTTTAAGAAAAAACAGACAAAGGAGCAAAATCATGAAGAAAACCATTATCACAGTTGTAGGAGAAGACACCGTAGGAATTATTGCAAGGTATGTACCTATCTGGCAGAAAACAATATTAATATTTTAAATATTTCCCAGACTATTGTAGATGGATATTTTAATATGATGATGATTACTGATACCAGCATGGCTGCGAAAAAACTCAGTGTGATTGTAGAGGAACTGGATGCTGTGGGAAAAGAAATCGGCGTAGTGATTCGTGTACAACTGGAAGATATTTTTACAAAAATGCACCGTATTTAAGGCAGCCGTGGAAAGGACAGGATGAAAACTATGATTAATATGTATGAGGTCAATGAGACCAATAAAATGATTGAGCAGGAAAACCTGGATGTGCGTACCATTACCCTTGGTATCAGCTTATTAGACTGCATTGATTCTGATTTACAGCAGGTAAATCGGAAGGTGTACGAAAAAATCACCCGTCTTGCCAGATATCTGGTGGAAACAGGGGAAGATATTTCCAAGGAATTTGGAATTCCAGTGGTAAATAAACGTATTTCTGTGACGCCCATTGCCTTAATCGGCGGCGCTGCCTGCAAATCACCGGAGGATTTTGTGACCCTGGCTCAGACTTTGGATAAAGCGGCAAAGGAAGTGGGTGTGAACTTTATTGGTGGTTATTCTGCTACAGTCTGCAAAGGCATGACCAGAGCTGATGAACTGCTAATCCGTTCTATTCCGGAAGCCTGGCTGCCACAGAGCGGGTGTGCAGTTCCATTAACTTAGGCTCCACCAAAACAGGTATCAATATGGATGCAGTCCGTCTTATGGGAGATATTGTGCTGGAAACAGCCCATGCCACCAAAGAACAGGACTCTCTGGGCTGCGCCAAGCTGGTAGTATTCTGCAATGCGCCGGATGATAACCCATTTATGGCAGGGGCTTTCCATGGGGTAACGGAGGCAAACGCTATTATTAATGTAGGTGTTTCCGGTCCGGGTGTTGTAAAAACTGCGCTGGAGCAGGTAAGAGGAAAAGACTTTGAAACCCTTTGCGAAACCATTAAGAAAACAGCTTTTAAAGTGACCAGAGTGGGACAGTTGGTGGCGCAGGAGGCTTCCAACGTCTTGGGATTCCCTTTGGTATTATTGACTTATCCCTGGCGCCTACCCCTGCCATTGGCGACAGTGTGGCAGATATTCTTCATGAAATCGGCGTAGAATATGCAGGGGCGCCGGGAACCACCGCTGCTCTGGCTCTCTTAAATGACCAGGTGAAAAAAGGCGGTGTCATGGCTTCTTCCTATGTAGGAGGATTAAGCGGCGCCTTTATTCCGGTCAGTGAAGACCAGGGCATGATTGATGCTGTTGTGGCAAATGCTCTTACCATTGAGAAGCTGGAAGCTATGACTTGTGTTTGCTCTGTGGGACTGGATATGATTGCCATTCCGGGAGATACCAAGGCAACCACCATTGCAGGTATTATTGCAGATGAGTGCGCTATTGGTATGGTGAATCAGAAAACCACAGCAGTACGTCTGATTCCGGTCATTGGAAAAGGAGTGGGAGAGACTGTAGAGTTTGGCGGACTTTTAGGATATGCGCCTATTATGCCGGTGAATCCATATTCCTGTGAGAATTTTGTAAACAGAAAGGGCAGGATTCCTGCACCGATTCATAGCTTTAAGAATTAAGAGTAAGCACATACGAAAGAAAACCCTCTGGATTCTGGGAAACATGAAAAATGTTTTCTGGGATTTGGAGGTTTTTTTGACAATGAATGTTGGTACGTCATGATGCAGATGGAAAAAAGTATCTTTATGATTTGATTGCAATAAAAAAATCATTGACATATATAGGTAAACAATATATTATATAGATAACAAATATATAGAAATCCTATATAAGATTAAAATGGAAAAGGAGGACAAAGCATGGCAGTAAGCAAGAATCTGGTTTCCGGCAGCATGACCATGTTGCTGTTGAAATTATTATCAGAGCAGGATATGTATGGATATGAAATGATTTCTGTGTTGCGGGAACGCTCAGAAAATGTGTTTGAATTAAAGGCAGGAACTTTATATCCTCTGCTACATAGTCTGGAGGAGAAGAATCTTCTGGAATCTTATGAGCAGGAGGCTTTGGGAAAGGTTCGTAAATATTATTCCATCACAAAAGCAGGCAGGAAGCTTTGCAGGAAAAGGAAACAGAGTGGAAGGAATATTCCCAGGCAGTGACAGGAGTTTTAGGATGGGAGGGATGACAGATGGAAGAATACATGAAGGCTTTATTGGAACAAATCCGTTGCAAACCTGCAAAAAAGCTGGTAGAACAGGAAATACGCGGGCATATTTTGGAACAATATGAAGAAAATCTGGATAAGGGCATGGAGGAAACTCTGGCAATGGAGGAGGCGGTGAAAGATATGGGGAATCCCATAGAGACCGGAATCGCTCTGGATGCTATTCATAAACCGCAGATATCCTGGGGATGATTGGAATTTTGGCTGTTCTCAGTTTTTTTAGTATTCTCATTCAGGTGCTCATTGGCAGGGAAAATCCGGAATTAGGGAATTCTTATATTTTCAGACATATTTTTCATGTGGTACTGGGATTATGTCTCATGCTGGCAGTGTATCGTCTGGACTATAGTTTTCTTGGAAAACACGGAAAAAAGATTGCTGCTGTGGGCGTGCCTTGATGTTTTCTGCTATTTTCTTTGGAGGGGCAATGCCGGTCAACGGAAGTTCTGCGTGGCTTCAAATAGGGATTTTACCTTCTGTGTCCCTGACTGCTGTATTGTTTTTAGCTGTTCCTGTTTATGGAGGGATTTTATATTCCTATTATGGAAGGGGATACAAAGCGCTTCTAAAAGCGGTATTATGGATGCTTCTTCCTGTGGTTTTAGGAATTTATATGCTACAGCCGCTTTTCGCCGGAATGCTGTTGATTTTGCAGGGGATTTTACTGTCAACAGCAGTAGGAAAAGGGTGGTTTCAGGTGAGAAAGTTTCCCGCGCTGACAGGGATTTGGAGCGGCATTTTGTTCTTGCCCGCGCTGGTGCTGGGATTGGGAATGAAACTCCAATGGTTTGCGCCTTATCAGATGGAGCGTTTGGCTGTTTATCTGGGGCAGAAAGAACTTCCTCAAAATTCCATGTATTATTTTCTGAGAAACTATATGGGAGAATCCCGACTGTTAGGACCGGGAAACTTTTCTGGAACACTTATGGAAAATGTAGAATCTTATAATGGTGATTATATTTTTCCTTTCATCAGTGCAAAATACGGAATTCTGGCAGCAGTCTTGTTGGTGGCTCTGGTTCTTGCAGTAGCAGTAAAAGGGTTTGCCATTACAAGAAAGCAAAAAAATCAGTTGGGGAGAATGGTAGGATTTGCCTGTGTACTGGTAATTCTTGGCGAAACCTGTATCAATCTCTTGGTTTGTTTTGGTTTTATTCCACCTATTGTAAGCAGCTTTCTCCCATTTTTCTCCTCAGGAGGCTCTAATTTGGTGGTGTTTTACATGCTTTTGGGCTTGATGCTCAGCGTCTATCGGTATAAAAATCTTTTGCCTGCTGAGAAAAAAAGAAAGCAAACAGCAGCAGGCCAGATTTCTGCATAAGGATTACTCTTTATAAAATAACAGGCGGCTTTTGTAAATCATTGACAAAGGCGGTCTGTTTTTTTGTGCTTTTTACAGATTCGTATAAATCGGACAGAAATAAATCCTTTTCAAAAACACCACAGGCAGAAGAATCCAGCGCTTTCTTATAGTCTGCTCCTTTTGTAATGATAGGAATCTGACTGTTTTTCTGCATGATCCTGAGAAAATCAGAATTTTCTCTGCGAAATCCCAAAAGCCTTACATAAGAAGGTGTCAGATTTTCCATGGCAGGGGTGATGCCAAGGAGTGCATGAAGCAGCCCTCGGCTGATTCTGGTATAGGTCAATTCCTTTGTCTTTAAGAGAGAGACAAATTGGGAAAAGGATGCAAATTTGTTCAACTGCCTATAAATCCGTCTGGATAAATCAGGGGAAAGGTCTGCATATTGGCAGAGTGTTTCCGGTGTATGCTGCATAAGCTGGTATTTCAATAGGAGAGAAAAGTCATTTTCCTCTATGAGTGTATCTCTGGCAAGAAGCTTTTGCATATAATTCCAGACAGGTTGAGGCTGCGCTGCGGATAAGGAGGAAAACACAGTTTCAGAACCAGAAATTTTTTCAGCGGAAGTTGTCTCCTTTAGGGCAGTTCTGATAGCAGAAGCACTGGGGTAAAGGGAAGATAAATCGGTACTGTGGTAAGAACTTCCCTTGCGCTCTATGGTCACAGGTTTTATAGAACTGTTCAGGGCCAGGAGTGCTTTGCAATATTCAATTCCCAGAATATTATTAGGCTGGTCCAGAAAATTTTCATCCAGGGCAAGGGAGTGTCTCTGACAATATGTTTTGAGGGCAGCTTTTCTGGCAGAAGGAAAAGAAAGCCCTTGCTTTAGTTTTTTTTTCAGTTCCTGCTGATAAGTTTCCGGTTCTTCCTTTAGAATTTCTGCTATGCATCTACAAGATTCCAGGCTGCCGGATTCGCTCCCAAAGGAGAGAAATTCTATGCAATTTAAGGCATGAAAAATCCCTACACCGCCTTTGGCAAAATATTCGGCGCTGCTGCAGGCATAAGAGCCTGGAAGTTCCAGAACAATATCAGCGCCGCCAAGGAGCGCCATGTTTGCCCGCTCATGTTTGGAAAAAAGGGCAGGAGTACCACGTTGCACGAAATCTCCGCTCATAAGACTACCGCAACATCTGCTTTAGTTAATTTCTTTGACTGTTCTATTTGATAAGCATGTCCATTGTGGAATGGGTTATATTCTGCTATGATTCCTACCGCTTTTTTCATGATGAGATTCCTTTCTTTTACATGGTTCAGGGGAGAAACAAATGGTTCGTTTTCTGTGAGATATTATAACCGGATTGGGGAAGAAATGTAAAGTTAGAAAAATGCTATTTACCTACTGATAACAATAATAATAAAATATTTAATGTTTATCATTAAAAAATAATTGACAAAGATAAAAAGAATGCTATACTATGTATTAAGAAATGAAAGGAGCTTTTAGTCATGAAAGAAAAAAAAATTAAAAAAATCTGCTTATTTTATATCCATACTTCTTAATGTTGGCTGTATTATTTTCGGTATAATGAGTATACTGTTGCTTGCAGGAATTATGGTTTTTGTCTGCGCTCAACTTTTTTCGCCGGAGATATTCCAAGAAACGTGGGAAACTGCTATTAAAGCAGGTCAAACTCTTAGCTTTGGACAATGCGTATTCTTTTTCATCTGCTGTCTTGGAGAGTTTATCTGTATCTTTTTAGCTTTCTATTATGCCAAAAGAATATTTGGGTGTATCGGAAAAGGAAATTCTCCTTTTACAGATACAACCGCTGCTCAGATACGAAAAATAGCGTTGTTTGTTCTATTGTTCGCTGTATTTTCCGTACTCTCTGTATTTAAGATAACATTTTCATCATTCTTTATATGTGCCGTATTTGCCTTATTTTGTATTGTATTTCTCTCATCTTTGACTATGGTTGTGAGTTACAACAAGAAATAGATGAAACACTATAAGAGAGACTAGATGTGGCAATAATTTTGATTTACCTTTGATTTATAATCCTGAATTGTAATAAATAAAAAGTGAAACCTGCAATTAAGATGTAAAATGAAGGGAGAGATGATTATGAAGTACGAAAAAATTACGAAACTGGCTAAAATATTAAAAAATATTTTTATGGTGTTTATTCTTGTGGATGTAATCGGACTGGTGTTTTTAGGATTTCCAATAACAATTTTGATATTAAGAGGTGAAGCGGGTCCATATTTGGTTGATGTGTTTGCGAAAATTCTTCAACAGAGCATAACACCAATAGATGTAAAACTTATTTTAGGCAGCTTTACATTACTTCTTTTGGCAACATTAATTTTATCCGTTGATATTAAGAATTTATTGAAGCTCATTGAAAAGAACGCAACACCATTTCAAAAAGATATTACCCAACAATTGAGAAAAGTGATTAAGTGGTCTCTAATCGTAGCTTTGCTGCCAGTTTGGAAAGTGTGGGATATTTCTTCGTTACTGTATAATTTGATATTTATTGCCCTTTTGTATTTATTGCTTCTCATTTTTGAATATGGAATCAGCTTGCAGGCAGAAGTAGATGAGACATTATAGGAGTGTGAGAAAATGGCAATTATTCTAAGACTTGACAGAATGATGGCAGACAGAAAAATAAGTCTGAACGAACTATCTGAAAAAGTAGGAATTGCAAATGTTAATTTATCAAAAATAAAAACAGGTAAGGTGAGTGCAATCCGTTTTTCTACGCTAAATGCAATTTGCGAGGCTTTAGACTGTCAGCCGGGAGATATTCTGGAGTTTCAGAGGGAGGAAAATGATTAAAGAGAAAACGAATCCTTTATGTTTTGAAAAGAATACAAGATTTAGAAGTCTTTTCCATAAAAACCCGAAACCTTCTCTTGTTTGTCTTGAAAAAGGTTGTATAATAATACCAAGCATGGGTTTATCTGACCCATAATTACAGAGCAGTCTGTATAAAATATCTAATGATATCGGAGGAAAAAACATGAACGTATTAGTAGTAAACTGTGGAAGTTCATCCCTGAAATTCCAGTTGATTAATTCTGAGACAGAAGCTGTAGCAGCAAAAGGTCTGTGTGAGCGTATTGGTATTGACGGAAGACTGGTATATCAGCCAACAGGCGGAGAAAAGGAAGTAACAGAGGCTGCTATGCCTACTCATACAGAAGCAATCAAACTGGTTCTGGATGCTCTGGTAAATCCAACAACAGGTGTATTAAAGAGCTTAGATGAAGTAGAAGCAATCGGACATCGTGTACTCCATGGAGGAGCTAAGATTTCTGACTCCTGCATTATTAATGACGAAGTTATTTCTGTTATTGAGGAATGCTGTGACTTAGGACCTCTTCACAACCCGGCAAACTTAATGGGTATCCGCGCATGTATGGAATTAATGCCAGGAAAACCAAACGTAGCTGTATTTGATACTGCTTTCCATCAGACCATGCCGGAAAAAGCATATATGTATGCAATTCCATATGAATATTATGACAAATATAAAGTTCGTAAATACGGTTTCCATGGAACTTCTCACAGATTTGTTTCTAAAGAAACGATTAAATTTTTAGGCTTAGATCCAGAGAATTCCAAAGTGATTGTTGCGCACTTAGGTAATGGTTCTTCTATCAGTGCAGTTGTAAATGGCAAATGTGTAGATACTTCTATGGGTCTTACACCACTGGAAGGCCTGGTTATGGGAACACGTTCCGGTGACCTGGATCCTGCAGTTTTAGATTTTATCTGCAAAAAAGAAAACATTGATGTTACAGAAATGGTAAATATCCTGAATAAAAAATCCGGCCTTCTGGGACTTTCCAAAGGACTTTCCAGTGATTTCCGTGACTTAAATGAAGCAAGAGAACAGGGCAATGAAGATGCAAAACGTGCCATTGACTGCCTGTGCTACAGAATTATTAAATACATTGGTTCTTATGCAGCAGCTATGAACGGTGTAGATGCTATTGCCTTTACCGGTGGTATTGGTGAAAATGCAATTCCTGTAAGAGAAACAGTTGTAAAAGGACTGAGCTATCTGGGCGTTACTCTGGATGAAGAAGCAAACCAGACAAGAGGAGAGAACAAAGTAATCTCTACACCAGATTCCAAAGTAACCGTAGCAATCGTTCCTACCAACGAAGAATTAGCTATCTGCCAGGAAACAGCAGCTCTGGTTCAGAAATAAGATGAAAAATAATGGTTGACAAACCGTAGAACACTATGTATAATTTACAAGGTGTGATTAGGAGACTATTATGCTAATTGATTTATCAGAAATTTTATCCCTGGAAGGAAAGACACAGGTTGTAGAAGCACCTGTTTCCATGGATTCCTTTCAATCAAAATTAGGAACTTTTCCTATTGTTGAGAAGAAGCCTGTTTCCATTCGGATTACCAACAGTGGAAAGAAGGTTTTGAAATTAGAAGCCGACGGTGCTGTTACCGTAGCAATTCCCTGTGATAAATGTCTGAAGGATGTTCCCACAACCTTTACCATTCATCTGGAAGAGGAGTTGGATATGAAGGCTTCAAAGGAAGACAGGATAAAAGACTTAGATGAAATTAATTATGTCACAGGTTGCAGCCTGGACGTAGAGCAGTTAGTGCATAATGAGATTTTAATCCATTGGCCTTTAAGGGTTCTATGTAAGGATAACTGCCGGGGAATTTGTCCTGTATGTGGGATGAATTTAAATGAAGGCTCCTGTGACTGTGACCAGTCAGTGCCAGACCCCAGAATGGCGGTAATCAGTGATATATTTAGCAAATTTAAGGAGGTGTAACCTATGTCCATCTGTCCAAAAAATAAATCTTCCAAAGCAAGAAGAGATAAAAGAAGAGCAAACTGGAAAATGAGCGCTCCAAACTTAGTAAAATGCAGCAAATGTGGTGCTTTAATGATGCCTCACAGAGTATGCAAAGCTTGCGGAAGCTACAACAAAAAAGAAATCATCAAAATGGAAGAAGCATAAATTTCTTCAGCAAAAGAGAGAATCTGAACCACTGGTTTGGGTTCTCTTTTTTTCTCTAAAAGTTTATTTCTATGAAAAATTAATAATTTTGTAATATTTTAAAGGAAACTCTTGCGAAAATGCCGGAAATACGATAAGATAGGTTTGACATAAATCTTGATTGAGAAGAATACTACGGAGGAATAACAATGAGAAACAAATGGCTAAAGAGAGGAATTCTGTTTCTTGCAGTGGGATGTCTGACCTTTTCCATGACCGGCTGCAAGGGAAAAGAAATTTTAAATACAGCGTTGGAAAAATTGCATTTGAAAACAGTAGAAGAACCAGAGGAAGAAGTAGAGGAAAAAGAAGTGGAGCCTGAAGTAGAAGTAGCAAAACCAGAGCTTACTACCAATTTAAGCGGTTCTGTTACTTATGAGATAGGGGATGCTGCGGAACCTCTTACTGTAGAAGCAACGACTTCTGATGAAGGAGAGATTACCTATCAGTGGTATCAAAGCTTTACCAATACCAATGGAGCGGAACTATTATTGAAGGAGCTACAGAGAACACCTTCACTCCGCCAACGAAAGAAGCAGGTATTGTTTACTACTATGTGGTAGCTACCAGTACCATTCAGAACTCTACCAACCGAATTACCAGTGAAACAGCAGAGGTGGTAGTTTCTGAGAAGACTGAGGCAGAAACTGCTGCGGAGAACGCAGAGGCGCCGGCTGAAACCCAGGAAGAACAACCGGAAGCGCCGGCTGAAACTCAGCCAGAACAGTAAAATGCAAAATGCGGGGATTATCTATATGAGAATCCTTGCATTTTTTTTGGATGTTTAGTAAAATCATTCATAGATACAACAGGAGGCATGACATGGAAAATAGAATTAAAGTGGCAGTAGATGCCATGGGCGGAGACTATGCACCTTTAGAAGCAGTGAAAGGCGCAGTGGCAGCAGTCCAGGAAAAAGAGAATGTAGAGGTACTTCTGGTTGGACAGAAGGAGGTGCTGGAAAAGGAGCTGGCTGCCTGTACTTATCCAAAAGACAGGATTCAGATTGTTCCAGCCAGCGAAGTCATTGAAACAGGAGAACCTCCCGTAGCAGCCATTCGTGGAAAGAAGGATTCTTCCATTGTAGTAGGAATGAAACTGGTGCGCAAGGAAGAGGCAGATGCGTTTGTTTCTGCCGGAAGTTCAGGAGCGATTCTGGTAGGCGGAACAACCATTGTTGGACGTATTAAGGGTGTGGAGAGAGCGCCATTGGCGCCTTTGATTCCTACAAAGGACGGCGTTTCTTTGCTCATTGACTGCGGAGCCAATGTAGATGCCAGGGCATCTCATCTGGTGCAGTTTGCCCGCATGGGCTCCATCTATATGGAACATGTAATGGGGGTGAAAAATCCAAGGGTAGGGATTGTGAATATTGGCGTAGAAGAAGAGAAGGGAAATGCGCTGGTAAAAGAAACCTATCCACTTTTAAAAGAATGCCAGGACATTAACTTTATAGGAAGTATTGAGGCAAGGGAGATTCCTGCAGGCGCGGCAGATGTCATTGTAACAGAAGCCTTTGTGGGAAACGTAGTGCTGAAGCTTTACGAAGGACTGGGAGCTACTCTGATTTCTAAGATTAAGGGAAGCATGATGTCCAATCTGCGGAGTAAATTAGGAGCGCTTCTGGTAAAGCCGGCAATGAAGAAAACGTTAAAAACTTTTGATGCCAGCCAGTATGGAGGCGCGCCTTTACTGGGACTGAAAGGTCTGGTAGTAAAGTGCCATGGAAATTCCAAAGAAGCGGAATTTAAGAATGCCATTATTCAGTGCATTTCATTTAAAGAACAGCGCATTAGTGAGCGGATTAAAGAAAATTTAACCGTTACACAAGAGAAAAAAGAGGAAATTTAGGAGGATGAATCATGGAATTGGAAAAATTACAGAAGATAATAGCAGAGGTTTTAAATGTGGATACAGAAGAGGTAACCATGGATACCACATTTGTAGACGATTTGGGTGCCGACTCTCTGGATGTTTTCCAAATTATGATGGGAATTGAAGAAGAATTTGATGTAGAAATTCCGACAGAAGAAGTTGAGCAGATTGTTTCCGTAGGTGATGCAGTGGAACAGATTAAACGGTTAATCGGATAGGTTTGAGAAGATGCCTTTGGTTCCCAGTAGATTCAGGAACCAGAGGTATTTTGTTTGTAAGAAAGCAGAAGCTTGGAGAAAGGAATTGATATGAAAGAGAGCAAAAAATTTTCTGAATTGGAGAAAAAAATCGGATATGCGTTTCAAAAGAAGGAATTTCTGATCAATGCGCTGACCCATAGTTCTTATGCCAATGAACATCATATTTCGTACACAGGAAATAATGAGCGGCTGGAATTTCTAGGAGATGCGGTACTGGAAGTGACTTCCAGTGAATTTCTGTTTCACAGATATCCGGAATTACCGGAAGGAGAATTAACAAAAAAACGGGCAAGTATGGTTTGTGAACCTACGCTGGCCCTTTGTGCAAGAGAGATTCCCCTTGGTGAGTATCTTCTTTTGGGAAAAGGAGAAGAGGCTACAGGAGGCAGAAGACGGGATTCCGTAGTTTCCGATGCCATGGAAGCGCTTATTGGAGCCATTTACCTGGATGGCGGTTTTGCTAATGCAAAAGAGTTTATTTATAAATTTATTTTAAATGATATTGAGAATAAACAGCTCTTTTATGATAGCAAGACTACTCTTCAGGAAATTGTACAGGGAAAGTATGAGGAAGATGTGCATTATGTCCTGGTAAAAGAAGAAGGACCGGATCATAATAAATCTTTTTATGTGGAAGCTGTTCTTGGAAAACAGGTTCTGGGAGAAGGATGCGGACATACAAAAAAAGCGGCAGAACAGCAGGCTGCATACGCTGCTATTAAAAAGCTGAAATGTGAAAAAGGAGACTTATGTATTTAAAAAGTATTGAGGTACAGGGATTTAAGTCCTTTGCCAATAAAATTACATTTGAATTTCACAACGGTATTACAGGAATTGTAGGTCCAAACGGTAGTGGAAAGAGTAATGTAGCAGATGCAGTCCGCTGGGTTTTGGGTGAACAGAGCGCCAAGCAGCTTCGCGGAGGAAATATGCAGGACGTTATTTTCTCCGGTACAGAAACCAGAAGACCGCTGGGGTTTGCCTATGTAGCCATTACCCTGGATAACAGTGATCATCAGCTTCCCATTGATTATCAGGAAGTGACCATTGCCCGGCGTTTGTACCGTTCCGGAGAAAGTGAATATCTGTTAAATGGAACCAGTTGCAGATTAAAAGATGTAAATGAGCTGTTTTATGATACGGGAATCGGAAAAGAAGGATATTCCATTATCGGGCAGGGGCAGATTGATAAAATTTTAAGTGGAAAACCAGAGGAGCGGAGAGAGCTTTTTGATGAGGCGGCAGGAATTGTAAAATTTAAGCGCCGAAAGAACACAGCAGTGAAAAAACTGGAGGAGGAGCAGCAGAACCTCACCAGGGTAAAGGATATTCTTTCTGAACTGACCAGACAGCTTGCGCCATTGGAACGTCAGGCTGAGACTGCTAAGGTGTATTTAAAGAAAAAGGAAACTCTGAAGCATTTGGATATTCAGATGTTTCTGGCAGAAATGAGCCGCATACGGAAAGAACTGGAAGAAACACAGAAGAAATATCAGATTGCAAAAGATGATTTAGAGGAAACAGAACAGAGCTTTGGCATTACAAAAGCAGAGTATGAGAAACTGGAGCAGGAACTGGAAAAGCAGGAACAGGAGATTCAGAACCTGCGGGAAGGAAATACCCAGAGAACCCTGGAAAAACAGCAGATGGAAAATCAGATTCATTTGTTGCAGGAACAGATTCACTCAGCAAAACAAAATGAGGCTTTGTATCAGGAGCGCAGCCAGTCTCTCCTGGAGGACCAGAAACGAAGGGAAAAGGAAGAGGCAAAATACCTGGAAGAAGAGGAAAAGCTAAAGCAGCAGTTTTTGGAATTCCAGGCAGATCAGGCAGAGACTCAGAAGGCATTTAAAAATCTGGCAATGGAAATCCACAGCTGGAGGAGAAGATAGAGAATGGGAAAAATGAGATTATAGAAATTTTAAATCTCAGGGCTTCTACCAAAGGAAAACTCCAGCGCTATGATACCATGATGGAACAGATTTCCATTCGGAAAACAGAGTTAAATCAAAAGCATCTGAGATTAAAAAGTGAGTCTGCGCTTTTGAAAACCTCAGAAGAACAGTATCAGGAAGAAAAAGTGCAGATTCAGGAAGCCATTGATAAACTGGTGCGGGAAAGTAATCGCTGCGAGGATCAGATTACCAGATATCAGGCAGAGATGGCAAAGGTGGGACAACAGCTTGAGACAGGACAGACTGCTTTTCACAGGGAGGCATCCAGACTGGAATCCATGCGAAATATTGCAGAGCGCTATGATGGATATGGAAACAGTATTCGAAGAGTCATGGAGCAGAAGAAACGGGTTCCCGGTATCAAGGGTGTTGTGGCAGACCTTTTAAAAGTGGAGAAAACTATGAGACTGCCATTGAAACTGCTTTAGGCGGCAGTATTCAGAACATTGTTACAGACAATGAAACCACGGCCAAAAACATGATTGAGTTTCTGAAAAAGAATAAATATGGTCGCGCCACGTTTCTACCTCTTACCAGTATGAAGAATAAGCGTGGATTTACCAACACAGCGGCGCTGCAGGAGCCTGGGGTTATTGGAGTTGCCAGTGAGCTGGTAACCGTAGGAGCAGAATATCAGGGGCTGGCCAATTATCTTCTGGGAAGGACGCTGGTGGTGGATCACATTGATCATGGAATTGCTATTGCAAAAAAGTATCAATATACTATTCGTATGGTAACCATTGAAGGCGAATCCTTAAATCCGGGAGGTTCCCTTACCGGAGGTGCGTTTAAGAGCAACAGCAACCTGCTGGGAAGGCGAAGGGAAATTGAAGAGTTACAGGATGCTGTGGAAACCCTGAAAAAAGAGATGGAACAAATGCAGCAAAACCTGGAAAAATACAGGGAAAAACGTAATCATTTCCGGGAGCAGGCAGCAAAGCTTCAGGAACAGCTTCAGGAACAGTATATACGGGAAAATACGGTGCAGATGAATTTAAATGCCATGTCAGGAAAAAGAGAGGAAATCCAGACTGGTTATGAAAAGCTGAAGCTGGAGGCAGAACAACTGGAAAGACAGACAAAAGAGATTGAAGAAAACAGTATTTCCATACAACTGGAACTGGAGACCAGCGCCAGCCAGGAAAAAGGACTGGAAGAGCAGATTAACCGGAACCAGGAGATTTTGGAACAGAAGAAACAGCAGGAAAACCGTCTTTCAAAGGAATTGGAGAAATCTCATCTGGAAACTGCAAATCTTACCTCCAGACAGGGATTTATTACGGAAAACCGAAACCGTATACGGGCAGAAATTCAGCAGCTTCAGGAACAGGGTAAAATGCTGGAAAAAAATCTTTTCCAGGGAAGAGAAGAGATTTCCGGCAAGGAAGCCAGAATAGAAGAAATTAAAAATACCATGGCCAAGGCAGAAGAGAATTTCAGACAGGATGAAGAAAAGCTTCAAAACGCCCTGAATGCCAAAGAGGAAATGAGCCGCAGCTACAAATCCTTTTTTGCAAAGCGGGACGAATTATCTGGCAGGATGAATCTGCTGGATAAGGAGTGTTTCCGCTTAAACGGTCAGAAGGAAAAACTGGAAGAAGCCAGAGAAGCCCAGGTGAATTATATGTGGGAAGAGTATGAAGTGACATACAGTCAGGCTTTGGATGAGGCAGATGATAAGCCTTTGGAACGGGCAGAAATGAAGCAGCAAATCAGCCAGGTGCGTGGAGAAATCAAACAGCTTGGAAATGTCAATGTGAATGCCATTGAAGAGTATAAGGAGCTTTCGGAGCGTCATACCTTTATGCAGACCCAGCATGACGATTTGGTGAAGGCAGAGGAAACTCTTCTGGGCATTATTGAAGAGCTGGATACAGGAATGCGCAGGCAGTTTGAAGAAAAGTTTGCACAAATCCGAAGAGAATTTGATAAGGCGTTTAAGGAATTGTTTGGCGGAGGAAAGGGAACCCTGGAGCTGGATGAGGAAGAAGATATTCTGGAGGCGGGTATCCGGATTATTTCCCAGCACCGGGCAAGAAACTGCAAAATATGATGCAGCTTTCTGGAGGGGAAAAGGCCCTTACCGCGATTGCCTTGCTTTTTGCCATCCAGAATCTGAAGCCGTCTCCATTCTGTCTGCTGGATGAGATAGAGGCTGCCCTGGATGATTCTAATGTTACCAGATACGCCCAGTATCTTCATAAGTTGACAAAAAACACACAGTTTATTATTATAACTCATAGAAGAGGAACCATGACAGCAGCAGACAGGCTTTATGGAATCACCATGCAGGAAAAAGGTGTGTCCACCCTGGTGTCTGTAAATCTCATTGAGCATGATTTAGATAAATAGGAGGAACTATGGCAGAAGGAAAAGAGAAAAAAGGGTTTTTTAAAAGACTGGTGGAAGGTCTTTCTAAAACCAGAGAAAACATCGTATCAGGAATTGATTCTATTTTCAGCGGCTATTCCAGCATTGATGAAGATTTTTATGAGGAAATCGAAGAAATTCTGGTCATGGGTGATATTGGAATTAATACCACTACTTCCATTATTGAGCGTCTGAAAGAGCAGGTGGCCCAAAAACATATTAAGGACCCGCAGGAATGCAAGCAGCTTCTCATGGACAGTATTAAAGAGCAGATGGCTGTGGGAGAAAAGGCTTATGAATTTGAAAACCGGAAATCCGTAATTCTGGTCATTGGCGTCAATGGCGTAGGAAAAACCACATCGGTAGGTAAGCTGGCAGGCAAGCTCAAGGATCAGGGAAAAAAGGTCATTATGGCAGCAGCAGATACCTTCCGTGCAGCAGCAGGAGAACAGTTGACACAATGGGCAAACCGAGCCGGTGTGGAATTGATTGGCGGACAGGATGGTGCAGATCCGGCTTCTGTGGTATACGATGCCATTGCAGCGGCAAAAGCCAGAAATGCAGATGTACTGATTTGTGATACAGCAGGAAGGCTGCATAATAAGAAAAATCTTATGGAAGAGCTGAGAAAAATCTACCGCATTATTGAAAAAGAATATCCGGAAGCATTTCTGGAAACCCTGGTGGTTCTGGATGGAACCACAGGACAAAATGCCCTGGCTCAGGCAAAACAATTTAACGAAGTGGCAAATGTCACAGGAATTATTCTGACCAAGCTGGATGGCACAGCAAAAGGTGGAATTGCAGTGGCTATTGAGTCTGAACTGGATATTCCGGTCAAATATATTGGTGTAGGTGAGACCATTGATGATCTTCAGAAATTCGATGCCAATGAATTTGTTAATGCTTTATTTAATATTCAGGATACCACAGAGGAATAAACGTTATATAGAAAGAGGGTTAAAATATGCTTACAGTAGAAAAATTTGAGGAAGCCTCAGAAATCGTGAAAAAAGTAACCCAGGAAACAAAGCTGGTCTACAGTGAGTTTTTCAGCAACCGCACTGGTAATAAAGTGTACTTTAAACCGGAAAATATGCAGGTGACAGGCGCTTATAAAATCCGCGGCGCTTATTACAAAATCAGTACACTGACAGAGGAAGAGAAGGAAAAAGGTCTGATTACTGCTTCTGCAGGAAATCATGCACAGGGCGTTGCTTATGCCGCAAAAGCTTTTGGAGCCAAGGCAGTGATTGTTATGCCTACAACAACACCGCTTATTAAAGTAGAGAGAACCAAAAGCTATGGGGCAGAAGTGATTCTCCATGGAAATGTTTATGACGAGGCCTGCGAGTACGCGTATGAACTGGCAGACAAGCATGGTTATACGTTTATTCATCCTTTTGATGATTTGGCTGTGGCAACCGGACAGGGAACCATTGCCATGGAAATTATCAAGGAGCTTCCTCTGGTAGATTATATTTTAGTTCCCATTGGCGGCGGCGGACTTGCAACCGGTGTATCTACCTTGGTGAAACAGTTAAATCCAAAGATTAAGGTCATTGGCGTGGAACCGGCAGGAGCAAATTGTATGCAGGCTTCTTTGTTAAATGGTGAGGTTATGACCCTTCCTGGTGTAAATACCATTGCAGACGGTACAGCAGTCAAACGCCCGGGAGAGCATATTTTCCCTTATATTCAGAAAAATGTAGATGAAATTATTACAGTGGAAGATGAAGAACTGGTAGTAGCCTTCCTGGATATGGTAGAAAATCATAAGATGATTGTAGAAAATTCAGGGCTTCTTACAGTGGCTGCATTGAAACACTTGAAGTTCCAGGATAAGAAAGTGGTATCTATTTTAAGCGGCGGAAATATGGATGTGATTACCATGGCATCTGTGTACAGCACGGTCTGATTGCAAGAGACAGAATTTTTACTGTTTCTGTTCTTTTGCCGGATAAACCGGGAGAACTGGTGCGGGTTGCGGGAATCATTGCAAAACATCAGGGAAATGTAGTGAAACTGGATCATAACCAGTTTGTAAGCACCAACCGTACAGCGGCTGTAGAACTGAAAATTACCTTAGAGGCCTTTGGCACAGAACATAAAAATGAAATTATCCAGGCATTGGAGAGTGAGGGCTATTCTCCGAAAGTAGTTATGGCGAATTTATAAAAAATAGAGAGATATAGAAAAGCGCGGAAACTCCCATAAACATAGTGTTTTGTGAGTTTTCGGCGCTTTTCTAACTATTCAACGGTTTCAATAGACTCCACAATATTCATGTTTGCAATAGAATGTAAAGGGATGGCTGTTGCTAATAAACAGGCTGCAATGGATATTAGTGACGCTTCTATCATTGATAAATATGGGATAGCAACAAATTGCAGGCTATTTGTTGCTGCAGCATTTATGAATACCGTACAAATATATCCTAATATTCCGCCAATGATGGACGCAATGATTCCATAATAAGCGCCCTCCCACAAAAAGGTTTTGTAAAGGCTGTTTGTACTCATACCCATTGCCCGTTGCGTTCCTATTTCGGCAATGCGGGTATGGAGATTGCTGTAAACGGTATTCACAATATTTAATATTCCGATAAGACCAATAAAGAAGATGAGCCCCCAGCATAACATGCTGATTTGCCTGAAGCTTTCTTCAAGCTGTTTTGTTGTCTGCTGATAGGAAATCCAATGGCTGCCTGTATTTTCCTTGCACCAATTATCTAACCATGTTTCAAATTGCTCATTCTTTACATTTGATTTTAAAATTGGATAAACTTCCGAATAGCGATTTTCTGCTGTCAATACATCATAGGCTTTGTCATTGACTATGATTTGTACCCCGTTTATAAAGCCTTCGTTGTTGATGGTAACAGCCTCATTGGCAATACCTGCAACACGCAGCTTATGTCCATTAACCACTATTGTATCGTTATACTCAAAGGAAGTATTTTCAAAATTTTCCCCCTCATAAGAAAATGAAACTGGATTTTTAACAATACATGCATTTCCCCATAGCAAATCAGCCTTATCTTGTTTTGATAAATCATTCACATAAGAAGTTAAACGAGTATCATCTATACCTGCAATTTGAAAACTCTCCGCAGGCCGCAGTTCAAAGTTAAGTGTAACCGGTATACTTCCATCCTCATTTTGGGTATAGACCGATAATTTTGTTGTTGCTAAATTTTCTACCAGTTCGTTATCACGAATTTTGGCTATGCTTCCGGAGAAACTCCCATGCTCTCATTTGTAATTGCATAGTCGCCTAAAGTCATATCCTGTACGCTTTTACTTGTATCAAGAAGCATCGTAAAGCTTTGTAAGGATACAAAAACAGTAATACTCATAATCAGCGAAAGGATAGTAATAACAGTCCTGCCCTGCCCGCGCTTTAAATTCAGTCTTGCATAGTAGGCTTCAAAATTGCCAATGGCTTTTACCTTGCGACTACGCCGCTTTATTTTTATACTTTGTCCAGACAGAGCAACAGTAGGAGATACATGAGAAGCGTATCTTGCTGCGGGAAATGCCGCTGACATTGCGGATAGCAATGTTATGGCAATGCTTATAAAATAAAAAAACAGGTTATTAGAGCTTGCTGCGTTAATTGTTTGATTAAGCGCTGTTGTACTGTCTGCCATAAATAAATCAGGATTCAGGATACCTGTGGCAGCTATTAAAATTCCTTTTGCGGATAATGCACCAATCAAGAGCCCTATAGGAACACCAATACCACATAAAATTAAAAGCTGGAGAGAAACCAAATTGTAAATTTGCTTGCGTTCACTTCCAATGGCCCGGAGTATTCCGTATTCTTTGATACGTTTGGCTACGGATATTTTCAAAATATTATAAATTACCAGACCCGCCGCAAGCAGTACAAGTACGCCTACCATGATACTGGCAAGCATCATAAAAGAAAATCCTGTATCCGTATCAGATTTTCCTGCTTCTCTGTAAGAAATACCAAGCGCATCTAACAAAATCCAGTTGTATTGTATATTTGAAGCATCTACACCAAGAGTACCTGTCAATTCGTCAACGATAGATTGGAAGTGTAAGGTATCCTTTGTTTTGAAATCCGTTGAATAAAGGAAATAATCATCAGGCAAAACGGAAGCAGCCGTTCCCACACCTACAATAGCATCTACAGTTCCTGTGGAATATCCCATATAATTACTTTCTAATATGCCGCAAAGAGTATATGTGGCAGAGTAGGAATATTCAGGGAGTGTTCCGTCCATGCGGGATATTCTTGCCTGCAAGGTTATGGTATCTCCAATACGGATCTCTTTATCCAAATAGGGCAAGGCGTTTTCTGGCAGCGCAATTTCAAAGGGTGAAGCCGGTAATGCTCCTTTTTTAATTTTTCCGATAGCAGGGTACACGTCTAAAGCATTTCCTAAATATTCGCGTGTAAATAAGTTAAGACTGCTATTCCCAAGTTGAGTAATTCCCACATTAATGAAACTGCCTACGTCATAAAGCCGGTTATCCTTTTCTAATTGCAGCCTTTCTTCTTCTTTAATTTGATGAAACGTAGCATAACGGTCACCGTTTAACGAAGATGCCTGCTCTATTCTCATAGATTGCAAAATTCCCAGAGATTGTCCTATAGAGGTTGTCATAATGCTTGAGAGTATTACAGCAATTAGAATGAGAACTGCCATTACCTTTTGTGTCTTTAACTCCTTGAAAGCAAAGGATAAATACGATTTCATTATACGTTCACCTCCGAAAGCTCTCCGTCAATGATTGTAAACCGACGGTCTGCCATTTCTGCAATACGTGAGTCATGGGTAATTACTACAAGAGTTTTGTTCATTTTCTCCCGGATACTGCAAAGCATGTTCATTACTTCGCTGCCACTTTTACTGTCAAGATTTCCCGTAGGTTCATCGGCGAAAATAATATCCGGTTTTGCTATCAAGGCTCTTGCAATAGCTACACGTTGCTGCTGTCCGCCAGAAAGCTCATTTGGTAAGTGGGCCAGCCGGTTTTTCAGACCTAAAAGAGAGGACAGCTCTTGCAAATAGTTTTCATCAGGCTTCTTTTTGTCCAAAAGCAGGGGCATGATGATATTTTCCCGGGCAGTTAAAACGGGAAGCAGATTGAATTGTTGAAAAATGAAACCAATTTTTTTTCGCCGAAAAGCTGATAACATCTTATCACTGCCATTATGAATATCAATATTGTCATAAGTACGGTACCGGATGTTGGATTATCCAGGCCGCTTATAATGTGAAGCAAGGTGCTTTTTCCACTGCCGGAGGGCCCCATTATGGAGATAAAGTCACCCTCGAAAATGGTCATAGACGCAGCTTTCAGCGCAGTAACTTTACTTTCGCCTGCGCCATAAATTTTTGAAATATTGTTTACCTGAATTTGCATAAAAAACTCTCCTTGTCATTTTTGATAAGGAGAGTATACAGGGTAAATCTCAAGAATTTCTCAAGTCCTATTCAATTGTGAGTATGATGGAAACTGTTGCTCCTGTGGGATTGTTTTTTAGGGTTATATTGCCATCATGTTTTTGGCAAAGAAGCTCGCAGGTATATAGGCCCATTCCAAAATGTCCCATATCTTCATTTCCTTTTTGAAAGGGCTGAATACCATTTTGCAGCAGCTTCTCAGGGAAACCGCAGCCATCATCTGTTACAGATAACAATAATTTTCCGCTTGATATGGAACAGAGAATATCAATGCGGGCTGCAGCAAAACGTAATGCATTAGATACAAGATTTTCTGCTATTTGAAATAAAACAGATTTATCAATTAGAATGTTTTTTTCATATTTTGCAGGGGTAAATTGTATCTGCTTTTGAGTATCTTCACGAAGGAAGCAAAGCATATTTTTTAGCTCAGAAATAAGACTATCCCACTTTACAGGCTCCGGCTGAAGCGTTATATCCTCTAATTTCTGAATGCTGCTCATGGTTTCCACATAATGCTCTATTCTATTTGTATAACTTTCCATTCGGAGCAGATGATCAGTAAACGGATTTGAAGCTGTGGTGATATCTTCTATATTTTTCAGGGCTAATTTAATAGAACCTTTTAGTACCGTAACAGGATTTCGTAAATTATGCGAAAAGGCAGCATTTAATCTTTTCCTCTCTTCCGCTTGCCGCCATAAGGTATAATTGTTTTCCAATAAGGTTTTGCGCATGGTTTCAAAAGCAGTACATAGCTGTCCCAGTTCGTCTTGTGACGTTGTTTCAATGGTAAAATCAAGGTTATTGTCTATGATACAGGCAGCCCCTTGGGTAAGTATTTTTAAAGGCTCTTTTAATTTTAAGTGATAGAACATAGAAGCAGTGGTAAACAGCGCAATGATATAGATTAAGATGGGCAATATTATTTGAACAAGAGAGATTATATCTGCAAGTAACGCGGCTTGAGCAGTTGAATTCTGTGGTTGGGTAATAACATGAGCAGAATTCATATTAATAGAAATTCCTCCCATTGGAGCAATTTGCGAACGCAATTCTATACAGAGCCAAATAATAAAAAGTGACAAAAGAAATGCAATCGTAATATTGAGAAATGCCATTGCAAAGAGCGCTTTTTTTAATTTCATCTGCTTTATCCGTTCCATTTATATCCCACCCCCCAAACTGTTTCTATATAATTGTGCAAGGTATGCTCTGCAAATTTATTACGAATTTTACGGACATGCTCCATAATTGTGTCGCTGTTACCCGCACCTTCTAATCCCCAAACTCTTTCATATATTCGTTCTCTGTCAAAGACTTGTCCGGCATTAGTAGAAAGCAATTCTATAATATCAAATTCTTTTCTGGACAGAGAAATATACTTTTGACGTATGGTAATTTCCCTTTTGGTATAGTTAATGACCATATCACCAAAAAATCGCAAAGAAGCCTGCTCTTGTTTACGGCTTTCCCTGCGTAAATGAGCGGATACTCTTGCGCCTAATTCATCAAGATCAAAGGGTTTTTGAATATAATCATCCGCCCCGACAGAAAAACCTTTGATTTTATCTGCGGTTTCAATCCGCGCAGTCAAGAAAAGAATAGGGCAGGTAATGTGTTCCCGGATATTCTGACAGACAGTCAGACCGTCTATATCCGGCATATTTATATCTAACAATATAAGATCGGGATTGTGTGCCAGTTTTTTCATGGTTTCATTTCCGCTGTAAGCAGTTATAACTTGATAACCTGCTGTTTCAAAATAGCTTTGTATGACTGCAACAATTCCCGGTTCATCATCAACAACCAGTATTTTTTGACTCATACTTGAACTCCTTTCATAAAAATATATTTTCCCATATAAATCTCAAGAATTTCTCAAATTCGGGCATAAATGTTTGTCTGTCGAATAAATAAAAAATAGAGAGACTGCTGCGTGAAAAGCGCAACAGTCTCTTTGGCTCATTTTACCGTAATCAGTTCGTATTCCTTATTTCCAATACCGATTTTCACACCGTGCTCAATCGCGGATTCCCAGTTGGTATCAGGGAAGATGCTGTGGAAGTGGTCGTGGTGCTGACAGGCTCTTTCTTCTTCGCTACAGTCTCCTAGTTTGCTGTTGGAAATTACAGGCTGGGCATTCACTGCATCTGCACAGGCAACATCTAAGGCAACTGGGTCAAAAGAGGCAAACATGCCTACATTTGGTACAATAGCTGCATCGTTTTCTCCGTGACAGTCACAGTAAGGAGAAACATCAATTACCAGGCTGATGTGGAAATTAGGACGACCGTCAATCACTGCTTTGGTGTATTCTGCAATCTTGCAGTTTAAGATATCGTTGGATTCGTCAGAAGCAGAGAGAATAGCATCTTTTGGACAAATGCCAATACATCTTCCACAACCCACGCATTTGTTATGGTCAATGGAAGCCTTTTTGTTTTCAAACTGCGGTGCATCATGAGCGCAGATTTTAGCGCACATCTGACAGCCAATGCATTTTTCCTGATCTACATGTGGCTTTCCGGCAGAATGCATTTCCATTTTCCCGGCTCTTGAGCCGCATCCCATACCAAGATTTTTTAAAGCTCCTCCAAAACCTGCAGCTTCGTGTCCTTTAAATGATTTAAGGAAATTACAATATCTGCATCCATTACAGCACGTCCGATTTTTGCTTCTTTGACATAAGTTCCGCCTTCTACAGGAACTAAAGCTTCGTCAGTCCCTTTTAAACCATCTGCAATGAGAATCTGGCATCCGGTTGTCATAGGGTTAAATCCATTTAAATTGGCACTGTCTAAATGGTCCAGGGCATTTTTTCTGCCCCCTACATATAAGGTGTTACAATCTGTTAAAAATGGCTTTCCGCCCAGTTCTTTTACTACATCTGCCACCGCTTTTGCATAATTGGGGCGAAGAAAAGCCAGATTTCCGGGCTCTCCGAAGTGCATTTTAATTGCAACGTATTTATCCTGAAAGTCAATCTCTTCGATTCCGGCAGTTTTTATCAGGCGCTGCAGTTTATTCAGAAGATTGTCGCCGCTTTTGGCTCTTAAATCTGTAAAATATACCTTTGATGTTGACATATAAAATTCCCTCCTGCTATTTGATTTTATGTAACATTTATTTTAACACTGGAAAGTAAAAGAAACAATGGAAAAAAATGTTTTTCTCCTGTGATATTTTGACATGGTCAGAAAAGAAAAAATATGCTAAAATTTACAGGATAGCAAAGAAAGGAAACAGATATGGGGAAAAAACTATATTTTGAATGTCCCAATGGTATGGATGAAAAAAGCCTGTGGGAAGCAGGAAAAGAGCTGGCAGGATGGGATGAAAAGCAGGAAGCGCTATTAGGAGAGAGAGTAGGCGGGAAAGAAGGAAAACGGACACTTTCCCTGGAGGAAGCAAGGGCGCGGATTCGGCAATGGAATTTAAAGGAAGAAATTCAGAAAAAACTTCTCCTGGCTTTGGAATATATGGGGAAGGAAACACTGTCTCTGGAAAAAGAACAGGAGCTTTATTATTTGGCAGGATGGAGTGTTTTGTTGGAACGGTTAGGAGTTTCTCAAATCCAGGTAAACGCCCTGGGAGAAGGAACAGGGGCTCTTACAGCAGGTGGAGATTCAGAACAGATTTTGCAGATTTTAGAAAAAAGTAATTTAAAGATAGAATTGCTTCCAGAAAAAGGAGAACTGCTCACCATACAAAGTGCCGCTTTTTTGGCGGCGTTTGGGATAAGCTGTCCATTTTCCGGTTCTTATTTTGTTGAAAAAAGAGTGGTAACAGGAAAGAACAGACCAGTGTGCCTGCTTTTACTTTCCAGAAACAGAGGAGAAAACCAGGAAGAAGAGAAGCAGGATTGCGTACAGGTTCTGGAAACCAATGTGGATGATTGCAGCGGGGAGCAGCTGGGATATGCTATAGAATGTCTGATGAAGGCAGGGGCTTTGGATGCATCCTGTTTTCCTGTTTACATGAAAAAACACCGTCCGGCTTACATGCTTCAGGTGATTTGTAAAAAAGAAAAACAAGCAGAGCTGGAGGACATTATTTTTCGGGAAACCACCAGCATTGGCTTGCGCAGATATGAGGAAGAGAGAAGAATTCTTCCAAGAAGTTTTCGTGAGATTGTCTTGGGGGACGGGCATAAAGTAAAGATAAAAGAATGCGAACATCATGGACAACACTACTTTTATCCGGAGTATGAAACAGTCAGGCAGGTTTGTCGGGACACTGGCAGACCTATCGCAACGTATATGATGAGGCAGCGGCATTAGCAGGAGGAATGTATGAGAACTTATGAAGAAAAGAAGAAAAAACTATATGAAAATATGACATATTATTTAAAGGAGGATGTCTGTCTGGCATTTTCCGGGGGTGTGGACAGCAGCCTGCTATTGACTCTGGCAAAAAAATGTGTAAAAGAGCAGCAAAAAAAATCTAATATTTATGCAGTGACTTTTGATACCATGCTGCACCCCTCCTGTGATTTAAAGACAGCTAAAAAAGTGGCAAAAGAAGCAGAAGTTTTTCACCAAGTATTATTTGTAAATGAACTGGAACAGGAGGAAATCCGCTTTAATCCAGAGAATCGTTGCTATTTGTGCAAGAAAACTTTGTTTTCCAGGTTACAGGAATTTGCAAAGGGCAAGGGGATTTCTATCATTTTAGAGGGAACCAATGAGGATGATTTGCATGTGTATCGTCCGGGACTTCAGGCAATTCAGGAACTTGGTATCAAAAGTCCTCTGGCAGAGGCGGGCTTTACAAAAGAAGAAGTACGAAAGCTGGCAAAGGAGTTGGGAGTATCTGTGGCAGAGCGCCCCTCTACTCCCTGCCTGGCAACCAGACTGCCCTATGGTACAGAAATATCCATGGAAGTTTTAGGGCGGATTGCAAAGGGAGAGGAATACCTGCATACCCTGGGATTTCCTGTGGTGCGCCTCCGTGTGCATGGAGAGGTTGCGAGAATTGAGATACCCAAAAAGGAATTTGAAAGTTTTCTGAAAAAAAGTGGGGAAATCATAGAAGAATTGAAAAAAATGGGGTTTGACTATATTACTCTGGATATGGAGGGGTTTAGAAGCGGAAGCATGGATGAAAAAATTTTAAAGGTGTCAAGAAAAAATACTTGACACTATAGAAATTCTAGTGTATGATAACCAAGGTGATTGCGGATGGAAAAATTTGTAGAACAGACATTGTTATATGATTTTTACGGTGAGCTTTTAACTGCTCATCAGAGAAGAATTTATGAAGATGTGATTTTAAATGATTATTCTCTGAGCGAAGTTGCAGATGAATTGGGAATCAGCCGTCAAGGCGTTCATGATAATATCAAGCGTTGCAACAAAGCTTTGGAGGAATATGAGGATAAGTTGCATCTGGTAGAGAAGTTTGTAAATATCAAAGGGAAGGTTCGCAGGATTAACCAGTTGTGTCAGGGATGTGAAAACCTGAGCAGGCAGGAATTTGTATCAAGTGTGGAAGAGATTTCTCAGGGAATTTTAGAGGAGTTGTGAGATGGCGTTTGAGAGCTTAACGGATAAACTGCAGAATGTATTTAAAAACTTAAGAAAAAAAAGGCCGTCTGACGGAAGCAGATGTAAAAGCAGCCTTAAAAGAAGTAAAAATGGCGCTGCTGGAAGCAGATGTAAGCTTCAAGGTTGTGAAACAGTTTATGAAAGCAGTTCAGGAACGTGCAGTAGGTCAGGATGTTATGTCAGGACTGAACCCGGGCCAGATGGTAATTAAAATCGTAAACGAAGAACTTGTGAAATTAATGGGAAGCGAGACCACAGAGATTGAACTGAAATCAGGGAACGAGGTAACCGTTCTGATGATGGTGGGACTTCAAGCGCCGGTAAAACAACCACAACCGCAAAGCTGGCGGGAAAATTAAAATCCAAGGGCCGCAAACCGTTGCTGGCTGCCTGTGATGTATACCGTCCTGCGGCAATTAAGCAGTTGCAGGTAAATGGTGAGAAACAGGGTGTGGAAGTGTTCTCCATGGGAGATAAGAACAGTCCTGTAGATATTGCAAAGGCAGCTTATGAACATGCCAAAAAGGAAAAGTTCAATGTATTAATTCTGGATACTGCCGGACGTCTGCATATTGATGAAGATATGATGGCAGAGCTGGAGAACATTAAGGAAGCCATTACTGTAGACCAGACGATTTTAGTGGTGGATGCTATGACCGGACAGGATGCGGTAAACGTAGCAGAGACCTTTGGTCAGAAGGTTGGAATTGACGGGGTTATCCTTACCAAGATGGACGGTGATACCAGAGGTGGTGCGGCACTTTCCATTAAAGCGATTAGCGGAAAGCCTATTCTGTATGTTGGTATGGGTGAAAAGCTTTCCGATTTAGAACAGTTTTATCCGGAGCGTATGGCATCCCGTATTTTGGGAATGGGCGATGTGATGAGTCTTATTGAGAAGGCTCAGGCAAATCTGGATGAAGAAAAAGCAAAAGAAATGGAACAGAAGTTCCGCAAAAATACCTTCGGTTTTGATGATTATCTGGAGAGTATGAATCAGATGAAAAATATGGCGGCTTATCCAGCGTACTGAGTATGCTGCCAGGTATAGGTTCCCAGGTAAAAGATTTGGACAGCATGGTGGATGAAAAGGATATGGCAAGGAAAGAAGCAATTATTCTTTCCATGACACCAAGAGAACGTTCTCATCCGGAAATTGAATCCTTCCAGAAAAAACAGGATTGCAAAAGGCGCAGGTGTGGATGTGGCAGAAGTCAACCGTATGGTAAAACAGTTTGAGCAGGCAAAGAAAATGATGAAACAAATGCCTGGACTCATGGGTGGAAAAGGTGGTAAAAGAGGAAAATTCAAACTTCCCTTTTAACATATAGAATTTAGTGATAGAATAACCAGGAGGTGAAAAGAAATGGCAGTAAAAATCAGATTAAGAAGAATGGGACAGAAGAAAGCTCCTTTCTATAGAATCGTTGTTGCAGATTCCAAATCCCCAAGAGATGGAAGATTTATCGAAGAAATCGGTACTTATGATCCAACTCAGGAACCAACTGCTTACAAAGTAGATGAAGAAGCAGCGAAAAAATGGCTTGCAAATGGTGCTCAGCTACAGATGTTGTAGCAAAAATCTTCAAACAGGCTGGTATCGAAAAATAATTCGGGAGGTGTCTTGTAATGAAAGAATTAGTGGAAGTAATTGCAAAATCTCTCGTAGATTGTCCTGACGAAGTCGTTGTGACAGAAACAGAAGAAAACGATGCAATCCTTGTGGAACTCAAGGTTGCGCCCTCTGACATGGGTAAAGTGATTGGACGCCAGGGCCGTATTGCCAAGGCAATCCGTACTGTTGTCAAGGCAGCGTCATCTAAGAGTGAAAAGAAGGTAGTTGTGGATATTTTACAGTAATCGGGAGAGCTGCTGCAGATTATGCGGCAGCTTCTTTCATATGTAAGAAAACCTTTGACAGGAGGAAGAAAATGGAAGATTTATTACAGGTAGGTGTGATTACTACCACCCATGGAATCCGCGGGGAGGTAAAAGTATATCCAACTACAGATGATGCCCATAGATTTGAGGACCTGACCTATATTCTTCTGGATACAGGAAAAGAGTTGTGCGAACTGGAAATTGAAAAAGTCCGGTATTTTAAGCAATTTGTAATTTTGAAATTTAAGGATGTAGACAACATCAATGATATAGAACCTTATAAGGGAAGAAGCCTTTATGTAACCAGAGAATTTGCAGTGCCTTTAAAGGAAAATGAGTATTATATTGCAGATTTAATTGATATGAAGGTATTTCTGGAGGATGGAAGTTTCTTTGGCACCTTAAAGGATGTTATGGAAACAGGGGCCAATGATGTGTATGTAATGCAGACAGAGGCTTTTGGAGAAGTTCTGGTTCCGGCTATTAAGGACTGCATCAAAGCAGTGGATGTGGAACAGGGAACTATGACCATCCATTTGCTGGAAGGCTTGTGCTAAGGAGGAAAACCATGAATTTTCATGTACTTACCCTATTTCCCCAGATGATTGAGCAGACTGTGAATACCAGTATTACAGGAAGAGCTGTGAAGAATGAAAAAATCTCTCTTCAGACTGTGAACATTCGGGATTTTGCAGACAATAAGCATATGCGGGTAGATGATTATCCTTATGGCGGGGGAGCCGGAATGGTGATGCAGCCGGAGCCGGTTTACAGAGCTTATGAATCTGTGAAAAGCCATTCTCTGGCAGCAGCGCAGGGGAAACGTCCCAGATGTATTTATCTTACCCCTCAGGGAAAGGTGTTTAACCAGACCATGGCAGAAGAATTTGCCCTGGAAGAGGAGTTGATTTTTCTCTGTGGACATTATGAGGGAATCGATGAGCGGGTTTTAGAGGAAATTGTGACAGACTATGTTTCCATTGGGGATTACGTGCTTACTGGAGGAGAACTGGCAGCCTGTGTCATGATTGATGCTATTTCCCGTTTTGTTCCGGGTGTTTTAAATAATGAAGAGTCTTCCCAGTTTGAATCCATGCAGGACAACCTTCTGGAATATCCTCATTATACAAGGCCGGAAATCTGGCATGAAAAACAGGTTCCCCAGGTACTCTTAAAGGGAGATCATGATAAGATTCAGTCATGGAGACTGGAGCAGTCTATGAAGCGTACCAGAGAACGCCGCCCGGATCTTCTGGCACAGAACCGTCCGGTTACCGTGGCTTATTTCAGTCCCACAGAAGGAACCAGAAAGGCGGCAGAACTTTTGGCCATGGGATTGACCCAGAATCCCCGGTATCTGGATTTAACCAGAAGAAAGTTCCGGAAACAAATCAGAAGATTTCAGGAGCAGGAGCTTTTGGTGGCAGCAGCGCCCGTATATGGGGGACAGCTTCCAAGGCTGGAGGAAGGTCTGTTTACAAATTTGCGAGGGAATCATACCCCTTGTGTACTTATGGCCGCTTATGGAAACCGGCATTATGATGATACTCTGGCGCAGATGAAAGAAATTCTTACCAGCGGGGATTCGTGTGTATTGGCGCCATTGCGCCGATTATTCCTCATATTTATTCAGAGAAGCTGGGAGCCGGACGTCCCAATGAACAGGATAGAGAAGTCTTTCGCAGATTTTCTGTTCTTATTAAGAGAAGAATCCAGGACGCAGAGGACAAAGGCTTTGTGGAGGTTTCTGTGCCGGGAAATCCGAAACCAGAACCCAAGGCTATGAAACCAGTGGAAAAGCATTTTATAAGGGAAAGCTGTACCAATTGTCAGGCCTGTGTACAAAAATGTCCGGTTAATGCGATTTCCAGGGAAACTCTGGAGATATCACCGGAAAAGTGCATGAGCTGTATGCGCTGTGTGAAGGTTTGTAAGGCCAATGCCAGAGAATTTGATGCTTCTCAGGTAAGGCAATATTTAGAGAGTAATTACAGCGTGCCAAGAGAAATCGAGTATTTTTAAGCTTGACAAGCATATAGAGTCATAGTATAATTTTATCTGTTGTAAAAAAGAGATGGTCCTCTGTTGCTGATTGCATTAAGAACATCCAGGATTAAAGGAGAAAAATCATGAACGAAATTATTAAAAACATTGAAGCTGCTCAGATGAAAGCAGAAGCACCACAGTTCAACGTAGGTGACACTGTAAGAGTACACGGTAAAATCAAAGAAGGAAACCGTGAAAGAATCCAGATCTTTGAAGGTGTTGTATTAAAGAAACAGGGCGGAAGCAACCGTGAAACTTTCACAGTAAGAAAGAATTCCAACGGTATTGGTGTTGAAAAAACATGGCCATTACACTCTCCTAACGTAGAAAAAGTAGAAGTTATCAGACGTGGTAAAGTAAGACGTGCGAAACTGAACTACTTAAGACAGCGTGTAGGTAAAGCAGCAAAAGTAAAAGAATTAGTTAAATAATAATGGGAACATGACAGGGACACATACTTTGGTATATGTCCCTGTTTCTTCCATATGCAGTTGTTAGGGAGCGAATAAAGAAATGAAAAGGACTAAAAAGAAAAAAAGCAGTCTCTCCGGCATGGAACATTTTCATTATATAGAAAGACAAAAAGATGTGGCACTGGAATTTATCAAAAGCAGGAGAGGACGCATTCTTTTCCAATGGGTCTTCCAGATCGCTGTGGTTCTGGCAATGGCAGCAGTGGTAGCAATTTTTTTCTTTCAGAGTATTGGAATGCAGGAAAGTAGCATGGAGCCTACGTTGCAGACCGGGGAACGTTTTTTTATTAACCGGGTGGCTTATAAAATGGGCAGTCCGAAACGGGGTGATATTATTGCCTTTACCAAGGATGGAAAAGAGGGTGCTGCCATTCACATTAAGCGTGTCATTGGACTTCCGGGGGAGACTGTACAGATTCAGGATGGAAAAGTCTATATTGACGGTGAACTGTACAAGGAAGACGGGGATTTTGCCCTGATTTCAAATCCGGGTCTGGCAGATGAGCCATAAAGCTAAAGAAAGACGAATATTTTGTACTGGGAGATAACCGCAACAACAGCGAGGACAGTCGTTTTGCTGAAGTAAAAAATGTGAAAAAGAAATATATTGAGGGAAAGCTGTGGTTTCAGACAGCCCCTCTTGGGAAAATAGGATTTGTAAAACATAATATGAAGAAATGAGGTAGACTATGAATTATCAGTGGTATCCAGGTCATATGACAAAAGCAAAGCGCATGATGCAGGAAAATATAAAGCTCATTGACCTGATAATAGAAGTGACAGATGCCAGAATTCCCCTTTCCAGCAGGAATCCTGACATTGATGAACTGGGAAAAAACAAGGCAAGATTGATTCTTTTAAATAAGGCTGACCTGGCAGATGACCATAAGACTGAGCAGTGGATGGAATATTTCAGGGAAAAAGGCTATTATGCAGTGAAAATCAATGCAAAAAACGGTACTGGAATCAAAAGTATTCTTCCTGTAATTATGGAATCCTGCAAGGAGAAAATAGAGCGGGATAGAAGACGCGGTATTCTGAACCGTCCGGTAAGAGCCATGGTGGTAGGGATTCCTAATGTGGGAAAATCCACCTTTATTAATGCTTTTGCAGGAAAAGCCTGTACAAAAACAGGGAATAAGCCAGGTGTGACTAAGGGAAAGCAGTGGATTCGCATTAATAAAAATGTGGAACTTTTAGATACGCCGGGAATTCTGTGGCCGAAATTTGAAGACCAGGAGGTTGGAGCAAAGCTGGCAATGTAGGTTCTATAAAAGACGAAATTTTAAACCTGGAAGAGCTGTCTTTGGAGCTGCTGGCTTATCTTCACAGAGAGTATGAGGGAATTCTTCAGGAGCGGTATCAGATTACAGAATCGGAAGACAAATTGAATATGCTGGAGCAGATTGCAGAAAACAGAAAATGCATCCAGAAGGGGATGGAGCTTGATTATGTAAAAGCAGCCAACATTCTTCTGGAAGAATTCAGAAATGGAAAAATTGGCAGAATCACACTAGAAACTGTGAAGTAGAGGAAGTAAGATGAAAGGGATTCAGGAAATTAAGGAAGCCTTAAAAGCAGCTTCAGAAGAAGAGCTTCCGGGGCTTATGGAAGTCTATGCAAAGGACACCAGAAAAGGTGTACAGACAGCTCTTATCCAGGCACAAAAACGTCTGGATAAGCTGGAACAGGAGCGGCAGAGAATCGAAACCATGAAGGCTTTTGAACGTAAATATGAACATCTTGGCTATGTGTGCGGTATTGACGAAGTGGGAAGAGGACCTTTTGCCGGTCCGGTTGTGGCAGGGGCTGTGATTCTTCCAAAAGACTGTCATATTTTGTACATTAATGATTCCAAGCAGCTTTCTGAGAAAAAGAGAGAAGAATTGTATGATGAAATCATGGAAAAGGCTGTTGCAGTGGAGGTTGGATATGCCAGTCCGGCCAGAATTGATGAGATTAACATTTTGCAGGCCACTTATGAGGCTATGCGGGAGGCGGTTTCCAAGCTGTCGGTGACACCTCAGATTTTGTTAAATGATGCAGTTACCATACCGGGTATTACCATTCCTCAGGTACCCATTATCAAAGGCGATGCCAAAAGTATTTCCATTGCAGCAGCCAGCATTATTGCAAAGGTAACCAGAGACCGTCTGATGAAAGAGTATGATAAAATCATGCCGGAGTATGGCTTTGCATCCAATAAGGGATATGGTTCCAGAGAGCATATTGAAGCTCTGAAACAATATGGTCCTACTGCAATTCACCGAAAGACCTTTATCCGGAATGTTTTAGGAGAGGTGTAATGAAACAAAGAGGCGTCTATTCTTCTAAAGAAGTGGGAAATCAGTATGAAGCTCTGGCAGCAGAATATCTTCAAAAGAAAGGCTATGGAATCATTGAACGAAACTTTCATTGCAGACAGGGTGAAATTGATTTGATTGCCAGAGATGGAGAGTATTTGTGTTTTGTGGAAGTGAAATACAGAGCTTCCGGGGAGTTTGGAAATCCTTTGGAGGCAGTATCACCTGGAAAACAGAAACGAATTTTAAGAACTGCTTTGTACTATCTTACGGTGAAAGGATATGGAGAAAATCAGGCATGCAGATTTGATGTTCTTGGAATCTCACCGGAGGGCATCTGTCTTATGAAAAATGCATTTGAATATCGAGGATAACATATGGAATTAAAATGGAAAGGGGATTGTTCCCCGCATATGCAAATAAAAACAAACCATGGAGTACCCTGTCTTACTTACCCTGCCTTTGAGCAGCTTGGGGGATTTTATCATGGATTTTCCACCAGACTGGGCGGTGTAAGCAAAGGAATTTATGAATCCATGAATTTAAGCTTTACCAGAGGCGATGACACAGAAGCGGTACTGGAAAATTATCAGCGCATGGCAGAATCCATAGGCTTTTCTCTGGAAGGGATTGTCTGTGCAGACCAGACCCATACTACCAATATCCGTCTGGTCACTGAAAAAGACAGGGGAAAAGGAGTATTAAAAGAAAAAGATTACAGGGATATTGACGGTTTGATTACCAATACTCCCGGATTAACCCTTACCACTTTTTATGCAGATTGTGTTCCCCTGTATTTTATTGATGTGAAGCACAAAGCCATAGGACTGGCTCATTCGGGCTGGAGAGGAACCGTAGAGAAAATGGGAGCTCATATGGTAAAGGCCATGGAAGAAGCTTTTGGCTCCAGGGCAGAAGAGCTGTATGCGGCTATAGGACCTTCCATCTGCCAGGACTGTTATGAGGTAAGTCAGGATGTGGCAGAGCAGTTTTGGAAAGCTTTTCCGGAGCATAGAGAAGAAAAGCGGCTTTTGTATGAAAAAGGTCATGGAAAATACCAGCTTAATCTCTGGTATGCCAATGAACTTGTTCTGACCCAGGCAGGAATTTTAAGAGAACATTTGAGCTTTCCTGGGATTTGCACTTGCTGTAATCCTGAATTTTTGTTTTCCCACAGAGCCAGCCATGGAAAAAGAGGAAATTTATGTGCTTTTCTGGGGATTAATGTTACATAGATATTACAAAAAAATGAAAAAGCACTGTTCTTTCACAGGATTTTATGTTACAATAGGAAGCGTTAGAGAAAAGGAGCTTTCATTTTATGAAGAAAAAAATCAGTACTCTGCTCCTGACAGGAATGTTATCTGTTAGTATGGCAGCAGCGCCTGTTTATGGTTCTTCTACCCAGAAGAAGATTACAGATGCGAAAAACGCCAAACAGGAGCAACAAAAACAATTAGATGATACACAAGACAAACTGGACAGTCTGGAAGCCAAAAAGGGAGATCTGGAGTCTTATATAAAAGAACTGGACAAACAGTTTTCAGAGCTGGAAAAAAACCTTTTACAGCTACAGAAACAGTCTGAAGAGGCAAAGGATGAGCTGGAAACTTTGCAAAAAGAACTGGTAAAAGCAGAAGCAGAAGAAGAAGAGCAGTATGCCAGTATGAAACTGCGTATTCAGTATATGTATGAAAATGCAGACCAGTCTTACATAACCATGTTTTTAGAGGCCAGGACCTTTTCTGAGTTTTTAAGCCAGGCAGAAAACATGTCTCAGCTTACCAAATATGACAGGGAAATGCTGGAAAAATATAAGAAAACCACAAAAGAGATTAAGGAAAAAGAAGCCAGCATTAAGGAACAGCAAAAACAGTTGGAACAGTTAAAACAGGAAAGTCTGGACAAGCAGGATGAGATTTCTACGATTATGAAAACCACCCATGCCCAGATTGCCAGCTATGAAAGTGAAATTTCTGCCCAGGAGAGTAATGTAAAAAGTCTCATGAGCAAAATTGAAGGTCAGCAGGAAACCATTAATAATCTGATAAAACAGCAAAAGGATGAAGAAGCGGCGGAAGCTCTGGCACAGAAAGAAAAAGAAGAGCAAGGGGCTCAGAATAACAGCCAGAACCAGAAGCCTTCCTCTCAGAACCCTCAGAATACTCAGAAGCCTGTTGAGAATGTACAGCAAAAGCCTTCCCAGGACACATCGTCAAATCAAAATCAGGGGAACAGCCAGGATACTTCAAAAGGAAAATATCTGGGTAATTTCCGTCTGACAGCTTACTGTGCCTGTGCATCCTGCTGTGGAGTTTCTACGGGAATCACAGCCAGTGGAACGGTTGCTACCCAGGGAAGAACGGTTGCCATGTATGGAGTTCCCTTTGGAACAAAACTGCTCATTAATGGTACAGTCTACACGGTAGAGGACAGAGGAACTGCTTACGGACATGTAGATATCTTCTTTAACAGCCATGAAGATGCCCTGCGGTTTGGAAGCCAGAGAGCAGATGTATACCAGGTGAATTAAATGAGCAGCGTAATCGAAATATTGGTATGCATTGGCATTTTGCTAGGCGGAATAGATGAAATCAGGGGCAATAAAAAAGGATATGGGGGTAAATTCAGAGAAGCCTTTGAATTGATACCTTCCATGGCATTTTCCATGGTGGGAATGATTTGCTTAACGAATTTTATTGCCTTTATATTGGAAAAAGGACTTGCACCTTTCCTTCATATATTTCATATGGACCAGCTATTTTAGCTGGGTTTTTGGCTGTTGATATGGGCGGCTATCAGCTGGCTGAGAAACTGGCCTCAGATTCGGCTATGGGCAGTTACGCGGGGATTATACTTGGAGCCGGTTTGGGGTGTACCCTGGTATTTACTATTCCTGTGGGTATGGGAATGGTGAAAGAAGAGAATAAACCTTATTTTGCAAAAGGAATTGTCCTTGGCCTTCTTGGTCTTCCCTTTGCCCTGATTATAGGAGGAATTTTATCTGGTTTGTCCATTGGCAGAATTTTATGGGAAACAGTTTTTCCTATGTCGATTGCTGCCATTTGCGGAATCGGATTGGCGAAGTTCTCTGCGCTTACCATGAAGATTTTTGGGGCATATGTAAAGGTTTTGCGGGTAATTCTTCTGGGAGGATTAATGTTTGGCGCTATTGCGCATACCCTTCATATCTCTGAAAAATTGGAAATGACTCCTGTATTGGAAGCAATGGGCGTGGTGTGTTCTATTTCGGTGTTTCTCTTAGGAAGCCTTCCAATCACCATGCTGCTGCAGAAGCTACTCCAGAGACCTTTTACCTGGATAGGAAGAAGGATTGGGCTAGATAGTGTGAGTATGACCGGGTTCCTGATTACCTGCGTGTCTCCTTTGCCGACACTGGCTTTGATGAAAGATATGAATCCAAAGGGAAAATTATTGAATGTTGCCTTTATGGTCAGTGGAGCGTCTGCCATTGGAGCGCACCTGGCTTTTGTAAATTCTGTAGAGCCGGAAATGACCGGAGCGCTTTTGGGAAGCAAGCTGCTTGGAGGACTTCTTACGGTGGGAGTTGCTTATTTGGCGGGGAATAATGGGAAATTGGAAAAATGACTTTAGGAGGAAACACATATGGATATTCGTATCAGGACAGCAAAACAAGAGGATTATGAAGCGGCAGAGGCCATTATGAAGCAGGTGCATAAACTGCATGTTGCTGGAGGCCTGATGTATACAAACAGCAGGAAACCATACTGCCTTTGGATGAATTTAAACAGGCAATTAAGGAGCAGGCCTTTTTTTGTAGCAGAAGGAGAAGGAAGGTAGTGGGATTTGGACTGATGTACCGTCATGTGGAAACTCCTGTTCATGTGACAAAAGACATTATTTTCATTGACTCCATGGCAGTGGATGAATCGTATCGCAAAAAAGGAGTTGGTCACGCATTTTTTGATTCTTGAAGGAATTAAAAAAAGAAAAGGACTATGATGCCATTGAATTGCAGGTAAATGCCAGAAACAAAGGGGCATATAACATGTACAGAAACTACGGATTTACAGAAAAATCCATTAATATGGAGCTGTTGGAAACAAAATAAAAAAATATGGATACCGTTCCGATGAATATGCCGGAACGGTATTCATATTTCTGCTGTGAGGTCAACAGCTTTTCGTAAATTAACCTCTTGTTCTCTTTAACAACTGATTAATCTTAGAAGTGGTACTGCGTACTTTTTCTACAGATAAATCATGGTTCAGAATGTCCATAATGCTGGCCAGATATTTGCTCATATCTGCTTCCAGATAATATGGTCTGGTGAGTAATTCCGGATTTCTATAGTTCAGGTTTGTGGTGATGACACGATGGATATAGCCTTTCTCATAATATTCATCAAACTTCTCAAGACCGTCTGTGAACAGACCGAAAGTAGTGCATACAATGACACGTTTTGCCTTGCGGTCTTTTAACTTTTTCGCTACATCTAACATGCTCTCTCCAGAGGAAATCATATCGTCAATAACGATTACGTCTTTTCCCTCCACAGAATCTCCCAAAAATTCATGAGCAACGATGGGGTTTCTTCCATTAACCACAGTAGAATAGTCGCGGCGTTTGTAGAACATACCCATATCCACACCCAGAATATTAGAAAAATAAACAGCTCTCTGCATAGCGCCTTCGTCCGGGCTGATAATCATCAGGTGTTCATTATCAATCTTGAAATCCTCTACAGAAGTGCAGAGTGTTTTCAGGAACTGATAGGTAGGCATAAAATTATCAAAGCCAGATAAAGGAATGGCATTCTGCATACGCGGGTCATGGGCATCAAAAGTGATGATGTTAGAAACTCCCATGCTGACCAGCTCCTGCAGAGCCAGTGCGCAGTCCAGGGATTCCCGTTTGCTGCGTTTGTGCTGTCTGCTTTCATAGAGGAAAGGCATTACCACATTGATTCTGTGGGCTTTTCCGGCGGCAGTAGCAATAATACGTTTTAAATCCTGATAGTGGTCATCAGGAGACATGTGGTTTTCATAACCGCACATGTTGTAAGTCAGACTGTGGTTACACACATCCACCATAACAAACATATCGGCGCCACGGATGGATTCACTAATGACTCCTTTGGCTTCGCCGGAGCCGAAACGCGGGCATTTGCATTCAATCAGAAAAGTATCTTCTGCATAGCCTCTCATAATTAGTCCAGAAGGATTGTGAGAGTTTAACTCCTTTCTGAACTGCACTAAATGTGATCTACCTGTGAAGCTAACTGGGAGCAGCTTTTTAACGCTGCGATCTTAATCGGAGCTACTGGGATGGATTTCTCCAGTAAACTGATATTGACCATAATAACCTCCATATTAACATTTTTTGACATAAATATACATAAGTACATGATAAGTTATAACATTCGACAGACATACAAGTCAAGGAAATTATTGCAATTTTCTTTTATTATTGGTATTATTAAAACTAACGGGCATTTACAGGAGGGATACCATGAAGAACTGCCGACATAGAATCAGCCAGGTAAAAGAAGGAAGTATTGCCTGGGAATTAGAGATAGAGCCAGGGGATGAATTGCTTTCTATTAACGGAGAAACCGTTGAAGATGTCTTTGATTATCATTACCTGGTAAATGATGAGGAACTGGAGCTTCTTATCTGCAAACAAAATGGTGAAGAGTGGGAGCTGGAAATAGAAAAAGACCTGGAAGAAGATTTAGGGCTGGAATTTGAAAACAGTTTAATGGACGAATATCGTTCCTGCAGAAATCACTGCGTGTTCTGTTTTATTGACCAGATGCCACCGGGGATGCGGGAACTCTCTATTTTAAGGATGACGATTCCCGTCTGTCGTTTCTTCAGGGGAATTATGTGACACTGACGAATATGAGTGATCATGATATTGACAGGATTATCCGCTATCATCTGGCTCCCATTAATATTTCCTTTCAGACTACCAATCCGAGCTGCGCTGTGAAATGCTTCACAACCGCGTTTGCTCAAGGGGACATTTTCCCCCAAAGTACAGCGTCTGTATGAAGCGGGCATTGAGATGAATGGACAGATTGTTTTGTGCAAAGGATTAAATGACAAGGCAGAACTGGAACGGAGTATTTCAGATTTAACGAAGTATCTCCCTCATCTTAAAAGCGTTTCGGTAGTTCCTGTGGGATTGAGCAAATACCGGGAAGGTCTGTATCCTCTGGAACCCTTTACCAAAGAAGAGGCAGAGCAGGTGATTGATACCATAGAAGCATGGCAGAAGAAGCTGTTCCCACAATATGGCTTCATTTTATCCATGCCAGTGATGAATGGTATCTTCTTGCCGGACGAAAGCTGCCGGAAGAAGCGCGCTATGATGGATATCTGCAGTTGGAAAACGGGGTTGGAATGCTGAGGCTTTTAAAGGAAGAAGTGACAGCAGAACTGGAAAAGCATTCCGGTGACCAGAGAACGCGGAGGATTTCCTTCGCCACAGGCCGCCTGGCTTATCCCTATATTAAGAAATATGCAGAACAGATTCAAAAGAAATATCCGAATCTGGAAATTTTAGGATATGAAATCCGCAATGACTTCTTTGGAGAGCTGATTACAGTTTCCGGACTGCTGACAGGACAGGATCTTATGGCGCAGCTTTCCGGAAAAGACCTGGGGGAATGTCTGTTGCTGCCCTGTAATCTTTTGCGCAGCGGGGAAGATATTTTCCTGGATGACGTACAAGTAAAAACATTGGAAGAAAGGTTCCGGGTTCCTGTAAGAATTGTGGAAGAAGATGGAGCAGATTTTGTGACTGCGTTTTTAGAGGAAGAAGCGGAACCAACACATAAAAGGAGACAAATGTATGAGCAAACCGATTGTAGCAATAGTTGGAAGGCTAATGTTGGGAAATCGACCCTGTTTAATGCACTGGCAGGTGAGAAGATTTCTATTGTAAAAGATACACCAGGTGTGACCAGAGACAGGATTTATGCAGAAGTAACCTGGCTGGACAAGACTTTTACCATGATTGATACCGGTGGTATTGAGCCGGAGAGTAAAGATATTATTTTATCTCAAATGAGAGAGCAGGCGCAGATTGCCATTGATACTGCAGATGTTATTGTTTTTATGACAGATGTAAAGCAGGGACTTGTGGATGCAGATGCCAAGGTTGCAGATATGCTGCGAAGAAGCAATAAACCGGTAGTGCTGGTTGTCAATAAGGTGGACAGCTTCCAGAAGTATATGCTGGATACCTATGAATTTTATAATCTGGGAATCGGAGAACCGGTGCCTATTTCTGCTGCCTCCATGCTGGGGCTGGGAGATATGCTGGATAAAGTGGCAGAACATTTTCCAAATCAGGAGCAGGAAGAGGAAGAAGATGATATTCCTAAAATCGCTGTGGTAGGTAAGCCAAACGTGGGTAAATCGTCTCTGATTAATAAAATTTTAGGAGAAGACCGGGTGATTGTATCAAACATTGCAGGTACTACCAGAGACGCCATTGACACAAAGGTCGTTTACAAAGGAAGAGAGTATACCTTTATTGATACTGCCGGGCTTCGCCGGAAAAACAAAATCAAGGAAGAACTGGAACGTTACAGTATTATCCGAACCGTAACTGCAGTAGAGCGCGCAGATGTGGTGGTGATGATGATTGATGCTACAGAAGGAGTTACGGAGCAGGATGCGAAAATCGCAGGTATTGCCCATGACAGAGGAAAAGGTATTGTGATTGCAGTCAATAAATGGGATGCCATTGAAAAAAATGATAAGACCATTTATAAATTTACCAATAAAGTAAGAGAAACGCTTTCTTACATGCCTTATGCAGAGATTATGTTTATTTCTGCACAGACCGGACAGAGAATTCCGAAATTGTTTGAAACCATTGATATGGTACTGGAAAATCAAACCTTGCGTATTCAGACAGGTGTGCTGAATGAAATTATTTCAGAGGCGATTGCTATGCAGCAGCCGCCTTCTGACAAGGGAAAACGTCTGAAAATTTTCTACACCACACAGGTATCTGTGAAACCGCCTACCTTTGTTATTTTTGTAAATGACAAAGAATTGATGCATTTTTCTTATGTGCGGTATCTGGAAAATAAAATCAGAGAAGCCTTTGGATTTAAAGGAACTTCCCTGAAATTCATTATCCGGGAAAGGAAAGAAGGGGAATAAAAATTATGTTACCACGTATCATCTGTCTGGCAGTGGGGTATGTATGCGGACTGTTTCAGACCTCTTATATTTATGGAAAGAAAAGCGGAATTGACATCAGGGAACACGGAAGCGGAAATGCAGGGACAACTAATGCCCTGCGCACCCTTGGGAAAAAAGCCGGAGCCTGACACTTTTGGGAGACTGTTTAAAATGTGTGCTTGCGGTTCTGATTGCCAGACTGCTGTTTGGAACTCATCAGGGAACAGACTTGTTGGCTTTGGAATTATATGCTGGAGCCGGATGTATTTTAGGACATAATTTTCCTTTTTATTTAAAATTTAAAGGGGGCAAGGGCATTGCAGCTTCCGTGGGGTTGTTACTGGCTTTTGATATCAGGATTTTTCCTATTTGTGCGGTATTGTTTTTTGCAACCTTCTTTCTCACACACTATGTATCTTTAAGCTCTCTGCTGGCATATCTGGCTTTCTGATTTCTGTGGTCACATTCGGCCAGATGGGCATGCTGGACTGTACCCAGCCGGTGCTTTGGGAGGTTTATGGATTGTCAGCAGGACTTACCATACTGGCATATTGGAGACACAGACAAAATATTGTGCGTCTGATGCATGGAAATGAAAATAAAATTTATCTGGGGAAAAAGAGGTAACAGACATGGCAAAAGTAAGTGTAATAGGAGCGGGGAGCTGGGGGACAGCCCTGGCAATGCTCCTTGCAGGAAACGGACATGATACCATACTCTGGTCTCACAGGGAGGAACAGGCAGCAGAGCTTTCTAAAACCAGAGAACATAAGGCAAAACTTCCGGGAGTGATACTGCCAAAAGAGCTGAAAATTACCAGTAACCTTGAGCAGGCAGCAAAGGAGAGGGATGTTCTGGTGCTGGCAGTTCCTTCCGTTGCTGTACGGGAGACTTCTAAAAAATTGAAAGCCTGTGTTTTGCCCGGACAACTGATTGTAAATGTGGCCAAGGGAATTGAGGCTCATACACTGACAACGCTGACAGATATGATAGAAGAAGAACTTCCGGGAGTTCATGCCTGTGTATTGTCAGGTCCAAGTCATGCAGAAGAGGTAAGCAGAGGCTTCCGACTACGTGTGTGGTAGGAGCCAGAGATAAAAAAACAGCAGAATATTTACAGAACATTTTCATGAGTCCGGTGTTTCGGGTGTATATCAGTCCGGATATTCTTGGAATTGAGCTTGGAGGAGCTTTGAAAAATGTCATTGCTCTGGCAGCAGGAACTGCAGATGGTCTGGGATATGGGGATAATACCAAAGCTGCCCTCATTACAAGAGGTATTACTGAGATTGTACGTCTGGGAGTTGCCATGGGTGCAAAAGCAGAGACTTTTTATGGCTTATCTGGAATCGGAGATTGATTGTTACCTGTGCCAGCAGGCACAGCCGGAACAGAAAAGCTGGATACCTTATGGGACAGGGAAGAACCATGGAACAGGCTATGGCAGAAGTTAAAATGGTAGTAGAAGCGTTTATTCAGCCAAAGCCGGATTAGAGCTTTCCAGAAAGTATCAGGTAGAAATGCCCATTATTGAACAGGTGAACCAGGTGTTGTTTGAAGGGAAAGAGCCTGGGGATGCTGTGAGAGAACTCATGGTCAGAGATAAGAAAATAGAATCCTGGGATAGTTCCTGGAAGTGAAAAAGAGGATGTTACACGAATACTTTTGTTTCGTGGCATCCTCTTTTTTCGTTATTTCGTGATGTAGGGAATCATATCTTCGGGAATTCCTGCTACACGTTGCTGAATGTCCATGGCAGTAATAGCAGCCATTTCTTCTTCTGTGAGCGTAAAGTCGAAAAGCTGACTGTTTTCTTCAATACGGTCTTTATGTACGGATTTTGGAATGACAGAGATTCCCTGTTGAAGCAGCCAACGCAAACCAATCTGGCAGGGGTTTTCTCATGGCGTTTTCCGATTTCTATCATCAGAGGACTGTTTAAGTAAGCGCCTCTTGCCAGCGGGGCATAGGCCTGCACTGCAATGTGGTGTTCCTTGCAGTAGGCAAGGAGCTGTGGATGATTAAAAAGCGGATGAAATTCTACCTGATTTACAGCAGGGATAATATCTGTGGAAGCCATTAAAGTTTCCAAATCCTGAATGGAGAAGTTAGAAACACCAATAGATTTTGATTTTTCCCTGAGCCTGAAGCTTCTCCATAGCGCGCCAGGTATCGCAAAAACAACCCGGTACAGGCCAGTGAATCAGATACAAATCAACATAATCAAGGCCAAGGCGCTCCAGACTTCTGTGGAAGCTGTCCTCAATATCTCCAATGCGTTGTGCTGTATTCCAGATTTTTGTGGTAATAAATAAGTCCTCTCTTGGAATGCTCAGCGTTTTCAATGCTTTTCCAATGCCTTCTTCATTTTTATAGAAAGAAGCAGTATCAATTAAATGATATCCAAAAGAGACAGCATCTCCGATTGCCTGCTTTAATTCGGCATCTTCCGTGGCTTTATAAACACCCAGTCCCAACAAAGGCATTTCTCTTGCGTCATTTAGTTGGATTACATGTTCACCAAAAGACATAAAATTACCCTCCTTAACGTCTTTCCTAGTATAGCATGAAAATGTGAAAAATGTTAGACAAATTTATTAAATATGTGTTCTGACAGGAAATACGATAAAAAGTTTGTTTAAAAATATACAGACTTAGAGAGAAACAAGGCTTTTTCTTAAAAATAGACAAAAAAGTTATGAAAATCATGGTTAAAATGTCCTAAATGATATTTTACAGCAATAAAACAATAGCGTAAAAAAGTAACAAAGAAACAAAAAAACACCAGGGATTTCTTGAAAATATTTACGTTATGAACAGGGAAAAAAACATAAAATATCTTGATAAAAGATGAAAAAACATGTATAATCAAGATAATTGATAAATTATTGTCATTCATTATGCCTAAAAAAATAATGAGGCAGAGAAAGGATGGAAATATGCATTTAATTAAAGATGAAAATGGAAATGTGATTCCTCACGGAAGTGACGGACATCATGACCATGACCATGAGCATTGTCATGAATGCAAAGAAGGCTGTGAGAAAAGCTGCACAGATGAAGTAGTAGCGCTGCTGAATTATATGCTTTCTCATAACCAGCATCATGCAGAGGAGTTGGATCAGATGGCTGACAACCTGGTAAAACTGGGAATGGAAGATGCTGCCAGAACCATCAAAGAAGGCGTTGCTGATTTTCAGAAAGGCAATATGCGCCTTGGATTAGCGCTGACCCTGGTAAAAGAACATTTGAAATAGGCTTATAAAAGGAGGCTTTTAAATTATGTGTCTTGCAACGGTTCAGAAGGATAGTGACAACACAGTAATCTGTAAGATGGTAAGCCGGATTGATGTGGACGGAGACAAAGTGATTCTTCGGGACATTATGGGCGAAACAAAAGTAATAGAAGGCAAAATTTTAATGGTTGATCTGGCAAACAGTCTGGTGAAACTGGACTGCCAGTAAAATTTCGATTTTAAAGGGTAACACCTTAAAAATAAAAAACTCAATATGCGGAGGTAGAAACTAATGAAATTATCAGAAGCAATGAAAGACAAAATGCTCCTTTCTTTTGAGCTGTTCCCACCAAAAACAGACAAAGGTATGGAAAATCTTCCAGGCACAATTGAACATTTGTGCAAATACCAGCCGGCTTACATTTCCTGTACATATGGCGCTGGTGGAACAAACGTAGGAAAGAACATGGATGTATGTAAAATGATTCAGGACGCAGGTACTGTTCCTGTAACTCATTTTACCTGCATTGGAAACACAGCAGAAGGTATTAAAGATCAGTTACAGAACTACCTGGATAACGGTGTAGATCATATGCTGGCACTGCGCGGTGACCTTCCATTCGGATGGACAGGAACAGGCGGAGATTTTGCATATGCAACAGATTTGGTTGCTTATGTTCGTAAAGAATTTGGCGACAAATTTGAAATCGCTGTTGCAGGTTCACCGGAAGGACATATTTCCTGCCGCAGTCTGGAGCTGATATTGCTGTTCTGAAACAGAAACAGGATAATGGCGCAGACTACATTATGACACAGCTTTGCTGGGATATGGAACAGTTTAAATACTGGTTAGACGCTATCCGTTGTGCTGGAATCACTATGCCGGTTGATGTTGGTATTATGCCAATCTTAGACCAGGCTGCTACTATTAATATGGCTCTTTCACGTAACGCATGTGTAATGCCACGTGAACTTTGCGAAATCATCTCCAGAAACTGGATCTTCCCGAACCCATTCGTAAAAGACCCGTTTGATGCAGATGTAGAAGGCAAGAAAGAAAGATTCAGAGAAGCAGGTATTGAATATACCATTAATCAGATTGATGAATATCGTGCATGCGGTATCAATGGTATCCATCTGTATGCTCTGAATAAATGGAAAGACGTATCTGAAATCATTGACAGATCTGGTCTTTGCACATTAGTTTAAGAAGAATTGACGATTAGGAGGTGCCCTTTATTATGGCACATGTAATTGCGGTTGCCGGAAAAGGCGGCGTAGGTAAGACAACATTGACTGGATTGATCATTCAGTATCTGGGCGAAAAGGGCAAGGTCCTATTCTTGCAGTTGATGCAGACGCAAATTCAAACTTGAATGAAGTATTAGGTGTGAAAGTGGAAGCTACACTTGGTGATGTCAGAGAGGAAGTTGCCAGATCAGAAATGGCAAAAGATAATCCGATTCCAGCGGGAATGACCAAGGCTGATTATATGGAGTTTAAGTTTGATGACGCATTGGTGGAAGATGATGATTTTGATCTTTTGGTTATGGGGCGCACACAGGGCAAAGGATGTTATTGCTTTGTGAATGGTCTTTTACAGGCGCAGCTTCAGAGGCTTGAGAAAAATTATCCCTACATTATTGTAGATAATGAAGCTGGTATGGAACATATCAGCCGCGGCGTGCTTCCCAGCATGCAGACAGCAATTTTGGTCAGCGACTGCTCCAGAAGAGGGGTGCAGGCAGTTGGCAGAATTGCAGAACTGATTAAGGAATGTGACATGCATCCTAGTCAGGTTGGCTGATTATCAACCGTGCTCCTGGTGGAGTGCTGAATGAGGGTACAAAAGAGGAAATTGAGAAACAGGGGCTTCATCTTCTGGGCGTTGTGCCTCAGGATGAAACTGTTTTTGAATATGACTGTGATGGTACACCAACAACTCAGCTTCCAGAAGACTCTCCGGTGAAAAAAGCAATCCGGGAGATTGTAGATAACTTAGGATTATAATAAAAGCGCAGGCTTTTCCCTCTTTGTTTAGTGATTGCTGCGAGGCAAAGAGGGTTTTTATAAAGCTGTATAACCCCCTGGGGCGGATAAAAAGGGGAAGCCCCAATATTTGAAGTGTGCCGACTTCAAAAAGTATGAAAAAGAGGCGATAGTAAAAGGAGGATATTCATGAGTGAATTCAGATTAACTACAGTAGAAGAATTTGAAGCTGCTACTGCGAGACTCCTGGAGACAGGCGCAAAAGTAGGCGCTGATACCTGGCAGGCTCGTGTAAAAAATCAGACACCACATTGTAAGTTTGGAGAAGAGGGTATCTGCTGCCGTATTTGTACTATGGGACCTTGCCGTATTACTAAGAAGGCTCCAAGAGGAATCTGCGGATGCGACGTACACGGTATTGTAGGACGTAACTACCTGAAATTTACTGCTGGTGGTGCTTCTGCACATTCTGACCACGGACGTGAAATCTGTCACACTTTATATGAAACATCTGCTGATGGCTGTTATAAAGTAAAAGATCCTGAAAAACTGATTCGCATTGCGAAAGAGTGGGATATTGAAACAGAAGGAAAAGACATTTATGATCTGGCACATGAAGTTGCTCTGACAGGTCTGAATGAATATGGTAAACCATTTGGAACACAGAAATTCTTAAAGAGAGCGCCGGAATCACAGCAGAAACTGTGGGAAGAAAATGAACTGGCTCCTTACGCAATCGACAGAGAAGTTTCCCGTTCTTTACATATGACACATATGGGATGTTCTTCTAAACCGGAAGCGCTGGTAAAACAGGCAATCCGCTGTGGTCTTGGCGATGGCTGGGGTGGTTCCATGATGGGAACAGAATTTTCCGATATTTTATTCGGAACACCGAAACCCATTGAAACAGAAGCAAACCTTGGTGTTATGGTAGAGGAAAACGTAAACATTGTTGTTCATGGACATGATCCAAGTCTTTCTGAAATGATCTGTGAAGTTGCTGACAGCCCTGAAATGATTGCATATGCAAAAGAAATGGGTGCTAAGGGAATTACAATTTCCGGTGTTTGCTGTACTTCTAACGAAGTTGCAATGCGTCGTGGTATTCCTATGGCTGGTAACTTCTTACAGCAGGAAAACGTTGTTCTCACAGGTGCTTGTGAAGCAATCGTTGTTGACGTTCAGTGTATTTTCCCGGCTTTAGGACCTTTGAGCAAATGTTTCCACACAAAATTCATCACTACTTCTCCGATTGCTCAGATGCCGGATTCTGAATTTATCCGTTTTGATGCTCATACAGCATTGGAAAAAGCTACTGAAATCGTAAAAGTTGCAATCGAGAACTTCAAGAACAGAAAACCAGAATTAGTACATATTCCACAGATTAAGCAGAAAGCAACTGTAGGTTATTCCACAGAAGCTATTGTAAAAGCTCTGGACGGTGTTACAAACTCACAGGTTGATGAAACAGGAACTACAAAACCATTATTACAGTGTATTACATCTGGTGTACTTCGTGGCGCAGTTTGCTATGGTTGGATGTAACAACCCGAAAGTTCGTCCTGACTTAGCTCATATTGAGTTGATGAAGAAAATGCTTGCAAATGATATTATTGTTATTGCTTCCGGATGTTCTGCTCAGGCAGCAGCAAAAGCTGGTCTTATGGATAAGAGAGCAAAAGATGTATGCGGTGATGGTCTGAAGAGAGTCTGTGAATTAGCAGACATTCCTCCGGTACTTCACATGGGATCTTGTGTAGATATTTCCCGTATGCTGGTTCTGGCTGCAACACTTGCAAAAGATGCAGGCCTGCATATTTCTCAGCTTCCAGTTGTTGGATGTGCTCCTGAATGGATGTCTGAGAAGGCTGTTTCCATTGGTAACTATGTTATCGGATCTGGTATTGATACCTTCTTAGGTGTAGATCCTTATGCATCAGGTTCCAGTGAAATGGTTGAAATCCTGACAAATGGTACAAGAGAATGGTGTGAAGCAGCATTTACTGTAGAAAAAGATATTGATAAATTAGGTGATGCCATGATGGCAAGAATCGAAGAAAAGAGAGCAGCTCTTGGCATCTAATCTTTGAGAACACTGAAATAACTTAGAAAGGTGAATGACATGAAAATTGCAGTTACAGGGAAAGGCGGCGTAGGAAAAACCACCTTTGCAGCAACCCTTGCCAGATTATATGCGGATGAAGGGAAACATGTGCTTGCAGCGGATGTGGATCCGGATGCCAATCTGGGACTGGCTCTTGGATTTGATGAGGAGACATTGGATTCCATTATTCCCATTACAAAAATGAGAAAGCTCATCGAAGAGAGAACCGGAGCCGGGGCAGATAATCAGTTTTATACCTTAAATCCAAAAGTAAGTGATATTCCTGATACATATTCTAAGATGGCAAATGGAGTAAGACTTCTGGTATTAGGAACTGTGGAGACCGGAGGCGGCGGATGTGTCTGTCCAGAGCATGTGATGCTTCGTAGAATCATCAATAACCTGGTGCTTCACAGAGATGATGTGGTTATTTTAGATATGGAAGCAGGCCTGGAACATCTGGGAAGAGGAACTACTGAATCTATGGACCAGTTTATTGTTGTCATTGAACCAGGAGCAAGAAGTGTGCAGACTTATAAGAATGTAAAACGTCTTGCAAAGGATTTGGGAGTGAAACAGGTGCGTGTTGTGGCAAATAAAGTACGCAATGAAGAGGATGAAGCTTTTGTAAGAAGCAAAATCCCTGCCGAAGACCTGTTAGGTTTCATTCATTACAATACAGAGGTTATTGATGCGGATCGTCAGGGGCAGTCCCCCTACGATTTCAGCAACACAGTGAAGGAAGAAATCACAAAAATCAAGTCCATAATCGATAAAGGATTATGATATGTTAGGAGGAAAAAACATTGACATTATTTGAAACCGTATTTAGTGGAAATGACGCTGTTTATGGATTAACAGAAGGCGCTATCAATGCTGCCATTGAACAGCACGGAGCTGACAAAGCAATCAGCTTCCCAAATACAGCTTACAGCTTACCTTGCTACTACGCTGTAACAGGTGTAAAAGTTGGTACTTTAGGAGAATTAAAAGAAGCTTTAGGCGTTGTAAAGACTCTTATGACAAGAGAAATGAGAACACATGACATCTTTATGTCTGGTGTTGCTACAGCTCTTTGCGCTGAGTTTATTGAAGTTTTGAAATACATTGACGGAGCAACTCCATACGAAGAACCATGCTACGGACATTTAGCAGATGCTGTTATCCGTGAACTTGGTGTACCTCTTGTAACAGGAGATATCCCAGGTGTTGCTGTTATCCTTGGAAAAGCTCCTACAACAGAAGATGCAGTTGCATTGGTTAAGAGCTATCAGGCACAGGGTATCCTGGTAACATTAGTTGGTGATGTCATCGATCAGTTAGCAGAAGCTGGTATGAAGACAGGCGCAAATGTTCGTGTTATTCCATTAGGAAAAGACGTAACATCTGTTATCCATGTTGTATCTGTTGCTTTAAGAGCAGCTCTTATTTTCGGTAACATTACACCAGGTGATGCCGGAAACTTAATGAAATACACCATGGAACGTGTTCCTGCATTCGTAAATGCATTTGCACCATTAAATGATGTAATCGTAGCTTGCGGAGCTGGCGCTATTGCACTTGGTTTCCCTGTTATCACAAACCATGAAGGCGTATCTGAAGTTCCTAAGAGCTTAATCGTTCAGAAAGATGTAAGCAAATTCAACGCAACTTCTCTGGAAGCTCGTGATATTAAGATTAAAATCACAAATATTGATATCCCGGTTGCATTTGCTTCTGCATTTGAAGGTGAAATCATCCGTAGAGGTGACATGCAGGTTGAATTCGATGGTTCCCGTGTAGACTGTGCGGAGTTAGTACAGACAGTAGATGCTTCTGAGATCGAAGACCACAAGATTACAGTTGTAGGTCCGGAAGCAGATGATATGGAACTGGGAAGCAAAAACAGCATTGCGTATGTTGTAAAAGTTGCCGGTAAGAACATGCAGCCAGACTTTGAGCCAGTTATTGAACGTAAATTCCATAACTATATCAACTGCATTGAAGGTGTATATCATACAGGTCAGCGTGATATGCAGCGTATCCGTATCAGCAAAGATGCATTCAATGCCGGATTCCGTATCAAACACATCGGTGAAGTATTATATGCTTCTGTTAAGAATGAGTTTGACGCTGTTGTTGACAAATGTGAAGTTGTGATTTACACAGATCCTGCTGAATGTACAAGAATCCGTCATGAAGTAGCAATTCCTACTTTCAATAAACGTGATGACAGACTGAAATCTCTGACTGATGAATCTGTAGATGTATATTACAGCTGTATCCTTTGCCAGGCATTCTCCCCATCTCACGTATGTGTTGTAACACCGGAACGTCTGGGACTTTGCGGTGCGGTTTCATGGCTGGACGCAAAAGCTACAAACGAGCTTGATCCAAACGGACCTTGCCAGGTAATTACAAAAGAAAGACCAATCGATGAGAGAATCGGTGAATACGAAGACGTAAACGAAGCAGTTCGTAAATTCTCCCAGGGTGCTCTGGAAGACGTATCTTTGTATTCCATCATGGAAAAACCAATGACATCCTGCGGATGCTTTGAATGTATCTGTGGTATCGAACCATTCTCCAATGGTGTTGTTATTACAAACCGTGAATATGCAGGAATGACTCCTCTTGGAATGACCTTCCCAGAGCTGGCTTCCATGACAGGCGGTGGTGTTCAGACACCAGGATTCATGGGACATGGTAAACACTTTATCGGTTCTAAGAAGTTCATGAAAGCAGAAGGCGGTATTGAACGTATCGTATGGATGCCAAAAGAACTGAAAGAATTCGTTGCTGACAGAGTAAATGCTACAGCAAAGGAACTGTACGGAATTGATAACTTCACAGATATGATCGGTGATGAAACAATCGCAACAGATCCGGAAACACTGGTTGCATTCTTAACAGAAAAGAATCATCCGGCACTTTCTATGGAACCAATGATGTAAGATAAAAATCAGGAAATGGGAGCTTCTTTTCTTGGGAAAGAGCTCCCGTTTCCCCTATTCGACAAAATTGACGAAAATAATCCAGATTAGTGGGGTTATTTGAGGGATAGAAGCAGGAAGTTTTCTACATAAAATTGTAGGGAATCTTGTCAATATCTCCCATTATGTAGTATAATGTAGGCGGCAAATGCGGATTGCCATTAAGTATTTGCCGTTTATAAAAAATATGAAGGAGGCTAACTGAAATGCCGTTTAATCAGAAACCACAGAAATTCAATGCAAACATTAACACAGTTGAAATTGGATGCGGGGACAAAGCTATGAAGTTAGGAGGAGAATGCACATTTCCTTTCTATACTTTTGACGCTCCAATGGAAAATGCACCAAAGGTAGGTGTAGAAATTTCCGATATGGGACTTGCTGAGATTCCTGGTATTCAGGCATACTATGCCGGTGCTGAATCCATGGCTGATATTGCAAAAAAAGCAGAAGCTATGGAAGGAGCAGATTTTGTATGCTTACGTTTGGAAGGCGGAGATCCAAACGGAGAAAACAAATCTGTTGAAGAATTGATTGCCATTGTTAAAGAAGTTGCTGAAGCTGTTACTTGCCCATTAGTAGTAGAGGGATGCAAGAACGTAGAGAAAGACTCTGAACTGCTTCCAAAAGTTGCTGAAGCATTACAGGGTAAAAACGCTTTAGTTCTTTCTGCAAGAGAAGAAAACTACAAAGCAGTTGGTGCTGCTGCAGGTCTTGCTTACAACCAGAAGGTTGGCGCTGAATCTGCTGTTGATATCAACCTTGCAAAACAGTTAAACGTTGTAATGACACAGTTAGGTGTAAAAGCTCAGGATATCGTTATGAACGTTGGTTCTGCTGCTGTAGGATACGGATTTGAATACGTTGTTTCAACTATGGACCGTATCAAAGGCGCTGCATTATCTCAGAATGATAATATGCTTCAGATGCCTATTATCACAACTGTAGCAGATGAATCCTGGAGTGTAAAAGAAGCTATGGCTTCTGAAGAAGATATGCCTGAATGGGGTGCTCTGGAAGACAGGGGTATCAGTATGGAAGTTCAGACTGCAGCAGCAGTACTGGCAGCGGGTTCTGATGCTGTTATTTTGAAACATCCTCAGTCTGTTGCAACTATCTCAAAAATGATTAAAGAATTAATGTAATCGTAGAACAGGAGGATTAAAACAAATGGCTTTAACAGGTATTCAAATCTTTAAAATGACACCAAAGAAAAACTGTAAAGAGTGCGGATGTCCTACATGTATGGCTTTCGCTATGAAAGTGGCTCAGGGTGCTCTGGAAATTTCCAAATGTCCTCATATGTCTGAGGATGCACTGGCTGAATTATCCGAGGCTACAGCTCCGCCAATGAAGACAATCAAAGTTGGTGCAGGCGAAAATGAATACACCTTAGGCGGTGAAACTGTATTATACAGACACGAAAAAACTTTCGTAAGCAAAACAAGATATGCAGTGGCTGTATGTACATGCATGGATGATGCAGCAGTTGATGCGAAACTGGCTGAACTTCAGAAAGTAGATTATGACCGTATCGGCGAAAGAATGTTCGTAGAAATGGTATATGTAAACTACGAAGAAGGTGCAGAAAAAGACCGTTATGTAGAAATGGTGAAAAAAGCTGCAGCTACAGGCAGAACTTTAGTTCTGGGATGTAAGGATGTAGAAGTAGCAAAAGCTGCATTAGAAGTATGCAAAGATGGCAAACCAGTATTAAATGGCGCTACAGCAGCAAACTACGCAGAAATGAACGAAGTTGCAAAAGCAGCAGGCGTTGTTCTGGGTGTTTCAGGCGCTGACTTAAATGAAATCTATGATACTGTCGCAGCATTAGAAAAAGCAGGAAACAAAAACCTGGTAATCGATGCTACAGGCGCTTCTATCAAAGAAGCATATGCAAATGCAGTTCAGATTCGCCGCGCTGCATTAAAAGATCAGGATAGAACCTTTGGTTATCCTACTATCGTAAACACAGCAGTTTTAGCTCATGGAGACAGAAACTTACAGCAGGCTCTTGCTTCTCTGTTCACAATGAAATATGGTTCCATCGTTGTTATGGAACTCTGGACTACGCAGAAGCTCTTCCACTGTTCGGTTTAAGACAGAACGTATTTACAGACCCACAGAAGCCAATGAAAGTTGAGCCGGGCGTATACGCATTAAATGGCGCTGATGAAAACTCCATCTGCCTGACAACTGTTGACTTTGCTCTTACCTACTTCGTAGTATCTGGTGAACTGGAGCGTTCCGGTGTTCCATGTAATCTGATTATCTCTGATGCAGGCGGACTTTCTGTATTAACAGCATGGGCTGCTGGTAAATTATCTTCTGCATCTGTTGCAAAATATATTCAGGAAAATGTAGAAGGTAAAGTAAAATCCAGAAAACTGGTTATCCCAGGAAAAGTTGCTGTATTAAAAGGCGACATCGAAGCAAAACTTCCAGGATGGGAAATCATTGTAGGACCAATGGAAGCTGTACAGTTAGTAAAATTCTTAAAAGATTTAACTGCTTAATGTTTGTATGGCAGCTATGGCAGGCTGCTCATTGCTACAGCTTTGGCTGTACATAAGGAGAAGCCCGGTCCGCCAAAAGCGGGCCGGACATTCTCACTCATCTCTTTTTCATTTCCCGACTTTTCCCCAACCTGAATGCTCAGACTGGGTAAAGTGTCAAATGAATAGAGTGAAAAAAGGTGTAAAGAAATTATATATATAGTAAAAGGAGAACTATTATGGCTAAATTTGTTACAATTGGTGAAAGAATTCACTGTATTTCCCCAGCAATCCGTAAAGCAATGGCTGAGCGTGATCCAGAACCAATCTTAAAACGTGCAAAAGAGCAGTTAGATGCTGGCGCAACTTATCTGGATGTTAACATCGGACCTGCTGAAAACGATGGAGAAGATTTAATGAAATGGGCTGTTCAGTTGATTCAGTCTAATTTTGACAACGTTCCACTGGCTCTGGATACAGCAAACAAAAAAGCAATCGAAGCTGGTATCTCCGTATATAACAGAAGCAAAGGAAAACCAATCGTAAACTCTGCAGATGCAGGCGGAAGAATCGAAAACATCGATTTAGCTGCTGCTAACGATGCTATCGTTATTGCTCTTGCTCCGCAGAAGGTATTGCAGCAGACAATGATGAACGTATGATGCATTGCCAGAACATGTTGGAAAGAGGTATGATGTTAGGTATGGAACCAACAGATTTATGGTTCGACCCATTATTCCTGGTTGTAAAAGGTATGCAGGACAAACAGATGGAAGTTCTGGAAGCAATCAAGATGTTCAGCGATATGGGACTGAATTCTACAGGTGGTCTGTCCAATAACTCTAACGGTATGCCAAAACACATCCGTCCAATTATGGACTCCGCTTTAGTAGCTATGTGCATGATGCAGGGTCTGACTTCCGCTATCGTAAATCCATGTGATTTAAGACTGATGGAAACTATTAAATCCTGTGATGTATTTAAAAACAATACCTTATACGCAGATTCATATCTGGAAATTTAATTTTATACAGGATCATTTAGGAGAGGCTGCTGCAGATTTTGCAGCAGCCTGTATAAAAAGCAGAGAAAGGCAGAGTTTCTATGTTTAAAGTAACTTTTAGATTCGAAAGCGGCGAGGATGTCACAACCTTTGCCAGGAAGGTGAAAATCTGTTGGAAGTAGCGCGCCAGACCAATGTTGCCATTGATGCCCCTTGCGGCGGCAATGCTTCCTGCGGAAAGTGTAAAGTAAAATTAGTTGAGGGTGAACTCCATTCTCCCAAAACCCGTCATATTTCCGATGAAGAATATCAAGGCGGCTGGAGACTGGCATGCGTAAGTAAGATTACAGGTGATGTTGCGGTGGAAGTGCCTGATATTGCATCTGCTTACCGTAGTCGGATGAAAGTTGCAGATTTAAGCTCTAAAGAGGAAATTGCCATTTTCGAAAGCGCTAAAAATCATATCGAAGCAGCCGGCCTTCCAATGAAGAACAGCATGGATATTCTGGATGTTACCATGGATATTCCATCTCTGGATGACACAATGCCGGATAATGAGCGTTTGTACGCGCTGTAAAAAAAGCTACCGGTGCGTCGAAAGTGAAGCTTCCATTTCAGGTTTTGACAAAAATTGCCAGAGTATTTCGGGAGAGTAATTTCCAGGTACGCTGTGTGGTACGCAAGGATGCTTCAGAGAAAGATATTTTTGTGTATGATGTCTATCCAAAAGATGAGGAAGTTGTCATTGGTGGTTTAGCTGTGGATATCGGAACAACAACCGTATCTGCTCTGCTGATTAATATGCAGACAGGGGAGATTATTGGCAAGGCGTCAGCAGGAAACGGACAGATTCGTTATGGTGCAGATGTTATTAACCGTATTATTGAATCCATGAAACCGGGTGGAAGTGAGAAACTTCAGAAGGCAGTTATAGAGGAAACCATTAATCCTATGATTCAGCAGATGTGCCGGGCAAACAATTTTAAACCGGAACATATTTACCGTATGGCTGTAGCAGCAAATACGACTATGAATCATCTGATGGCAGGAATGGAAGGGGATCCTATTCGTATGGAACCTTATATTCCAACCTTTTATAAGACAAATTCACTGTTTGCCTCAGATATTGGCATTGCCATTAACCGGGACGCACATATTATCGTGGCGCCCAATATTGGAAGCTATGTAGGCGGAGATATTACAGCAGGTGCTTTGGTAAGTATGCTTTGGAACAGACCGGAATTTTCTTTGTTTATTGATTTAGGTACCAACGGTGAGCTGGTATTTGGAAATTCTGATTTTATGATGAGTTGTGCATGTTCCGCAGGACCGGCTTTTGAAGGCGGAGATATCAGCTGCGGTATGCGTGCTACAGACGGAGCCATTGAGGCATGTACCATTGATAAAGAAACCATGGAGCCATCTTATCATGTGATAGGGGAAGATGGGCAGAAACCCATTGGACTTTGCGGTTCCGGTATTATTGATGTCATTGCAGAACTCTTCCGCACTGGTATTATTAATCCAAAAGGAAAATTTATCAGAGAAGGACGGCGTGTGCGTCATGATGCCTATGGCATGGGAAGCTATGTCCTTGCCTTTGAGGAAGAAGCAGGTTCTGTAAAAGATGTAGAAATCAATGAGGTGGATATTGATAACTTTATCCGTGCAAAAGGAGCAATTTTCTCTGCTATTCGCACCATGTTGTCTTCTCTTGATTTTGATGTGGAAATGATTGATGATGTTTATGTAGCAGGCGGTATTGGAAGCGGAATCAATATGGAAAATGCAGTGAGAATCGGTATGTTTCCGGATATTCCTATGGAAAAATTCCATTATATTGGTAATTCCTCTTTGTCTGGTGCGTACACTATGCTGCTTTCCAGAGATGCAGAGCGCAAATGTTATGAGCTGGCATCTAACATGACTTATCTGGAACTTTCAGCAGTTCCTACTTATATGGATGAGTTTGTGGCATGCTGCTTTATTCCACATACAGATACTACTCTGTTTCCATCCTGTGTACAGGAGTAAAAAAATATATCCGAGGTGAAAATATGAATTTTGATTATGCAAAAGACAGTAAAGAACAGCGGCCCTATGAGCATTACCTGGCAGCCTATAAGGAGTTAGATCCAAAAGAAATCAGCGAAAGAACTGGATTTCCTTATGATGAAGAGACAAAAATGTTTACAGTGCATCTCATGGGAAGCACGTATCTTGTTTCATTCCCGGATTATGAGATTCATCATGTGGAGGATAGTATAGGTGTTTATCCTCTGGATGAGGCTATGAATGCCAAAATTTTAGTTATGCGCTTTATGGCAGAACGCCATATGACTCTCTCTACCGGTAAGTTTATTACATACCATGATGTTCCGTGGGGAGAGGTGTATTTCAGACAGTTCCAGGGCAGGTGTCTGATGCGGTTTGCATTTTCTTATGGAAATAAGCTGGAACAGTTTCAAAAAGTAATGGAACATCTGGGAGCAGAAAAGTCTGCAGAAGGAGATTGCGCTTATACGTTGGAATTTATGGATCACTTGTTTGTGAAGTTTATTCTCTGGGAAGGTGATGATGAATTTCCACCTTCCTCACAGATTCTGTTTTCTGACAATTTTGCAGCTTGCTTTGCTGCAGAGGATTTAGCTGTGGTGGGAGATATTTCCATTAATATGATGAAAGCATTAGAAAAAAAGCTGTCTTAAAAAATGAAAAAAGTATTAGTAGAGTAGGTATTGTGCGTTAAGTGTCATGGGATGGGAAGTTGTCCATGGACGAGGTAATCAAAGAG
>ENA-OQAA01000059-OQAA01000059.1-human-gut-metagenome-genome-assembly--contig:-NODE-59-length-73799-cov-2.825795_pt1 | contig 73799 bp, 94 predicted proteins | sample MGYA00242489_ERZ504515 | MGnify/ENA primary metagenome ERZ504515 (study PRJEB26092, sample SAMD00036237) | human gut metagenome | host: Homo sapiens | study: EMG produced TPA metagenomics assembly of... | reverse complement strand
CGGCGCGGTAGCATTTTAGCAAGGAAGAAAATAAAGGAAAAACTGCATATTTCGGAGGAATTAAAAAGCTGCCGTTTCCGGGGAAAGGTTGCTCCGGGAGATAAACTGAAGCTTGAGACAAAGATCATTAAATGCAAGGGACCTGTAGGGTCGGACATGCAGTTGCCAGCGTGGACGGAAAAGTTGTTGCAGATGCGGAACTGACCTTTATGATTGGATAGGTGGTAAATATGATAAAAAAAGTGCTGATAGCAAACAGAGGAGAGATTGCAGTGCGGATCATCCGTGCCTGCAGGGAAATGGGAATTGAAACAGTAGCTGTTTATTCGGAAGCTGACAGAGAGGCTCTGCATACACAGCTTGCAGATGAAGCTGTCTGCATTGGCCCGGCTCCTTCTTCTCAGAGCTATCTCAGTATGGAAAATATCATAAGTGCGACCATTGTATCAGGAGCGGATGCGGTTCATCCGGGATTTGGATTTTTGTCAGAAAACAGCAGATTTGCAGAGCTGTGCGAGCAGTGCCATATTACTTTTATCGGGCCTCCCTCTCATGTGATCGCAAGTCTTGGCAATAAACAGGCTGCCAAAAATACCATGGCTGCAGCAGGGGTTCCGGTAATCCCGGGAAGCGAAAAAGCAATATATACAGCGGAGGCAGGATTTGAAGAGGCAGAAAAAATCGGATATCCTGTGATCATCAAGGCTGCTCTTGGAGGCGGCGGAAAAGGAATGAGGACAGCGGATTCTCCTGAGGATTTTGCGGAAAGCTTTTGTACAGCTCAGAAGGAAGCTCAGATGGCGTTTGGCGACAATACCATGTATGTGGAGCATTTTGTCAGGAAACCCAGACATATTGAGTTTCAGATTCTTGCAGATCAGAAAGGAAACGTAATACATCTGGGAGAGAGGGACTGTTCTGTTCAGAGAAATCATCAGAAAATGATCGAGGAGTCTCCCTGTGAGATTATTTCAGATAAGCTGCGCAAAAAAATGGGAGAGGCTGCAGTAAAGGCTGCAAAGGCCTGCGGCTATGTGAATGCCGGAACCATTGAATTCCTTCTGGACAGGGACGGAAGCTTTTATTTTATGGAAATGAATACCCGGATCCAGGTAGAACATCCTGTTACAGAGTGGGTCACAGGGGTGGATCTTGTAAAAGAACAAATCCGTATTGCATCCGGACAACCCCTTTCCTACAGACAAAAGGATATCCATATTACAGGTCATGCCATTGAATGCAGGATTAATGCGGAAAATCCGGAAAAAGGCTTCCGTCCTTCTCCCGGAACCATTACAGATATGTACTTTCCCGGAGGCAAGGGAATCCGGATCGACTCTGCAGTGTACAGCGGTTATACAGTCCAGCCCTATTATGACTCTATGATCGCAAAGCTGATCGTGTGGGCAAAAAACAGGGATGAGGCGATCCGTAAAATGCAGAGCGCTCTTGGGGAGATTATCATAGAAGGAATCGACACAAATGTAGATTATCAGTATGAAATTCTGAATCATCCGGATTTTCTTACCGGAAATACAGATGTGGAATTTATTGAACGAATGGAAGGCAGAGGTAATGGAGCATGAAGCTGGAAAATATGTTCAAAAAAACAAAAAGTCTGTACAGGGAACAGAGCGTAAAGCACACCGGTACTTTGAAGCCTGAGGTTCCTCAGGGACTTCTGCGCAAATGCAATAAGTGCGGAGCGGCAATCGTCACCGAGGATGTAAAAAACGGAAACTATATCTGTCCGAAATGCGGCGGATATTTCAGGATCCATGCATATACAAGAATCCGTATGATTACAGACGAGGGAAGCTTCGAGGAATGGGACAAAGATCTTGTTGGCGGAAATCCAATGGAATACCGGGGCTATGAAGAAAAGCTTAATTCTGTAAGGGAGAAAACAGGGCTTCAGGAAGCTGTTGTTACAGGAAAGGGACGTATCAACGGTCGGGAAGCAGTGATCGGTGTGTGCGACGGCCGTTTTTTTATGGCAAGTATGGGCTGGGCTGTAGGCGAAAAAGTTACAAGAGCCGTGGAGCGTGCCACCCGGGAACAGCTTCCGGTGATTCTTTTTGCCTGTTCCGGTGGCGCCAGAATGCAGGAGGGAATTACTTCTCTTATGCAGATGTCAAAAACTTCGGCAGCGCTGAAAAAGCACAGTGACGCGGGACTTCTTTATATTTCTGTTCTGACCGAGCCTACTACGGGAGGCGTTACAGCCAGCTTTGCCATGCTGGGAGATGTGATACTGGCAGAGCCGGGAGCCCTGATCGGATTTGCAGGTCCCAGAGTGATCGAGCAGACAATTCGCCAGAAGCTTCCCAAAGGCTTCCAGAGAGCAGAATTTCTCCTGGAGCATGGATTTGTGGACGAAATCGTGGAACGGGAAAATCTGAAAAGAACTCTGACAAAGCTTTTGAAGCTTCATGGTGGAAAAAGAAAGACAGAGGGAACTGATCTGCCGGGCTCAGATAAAGTACAGGAGATCAATAACAGATCAGCGGCAGAAGTGAAGCTGTCTGACAACGTAGGTACAGCCGACAGAGAGAAGCATATTTTTCACAGGAGACATCAGACTCATTTTGTGAAAAAGAGTTTTGCCAGAACAGCAGGACGGAACATACGGCATGGGAGCGTGTTCAGATTTCCAGGAAACTGGAGAGACCTTCGGGCAGCAGCTACATTAAGTCATTGTTCACGGATTTCATGGAGCTGCACGGAGATCGGAAATACGGAGACGATCCTGCAGTGATCGGCGGGATTGCTGCTTTTCACGGGATGCCGGTAACAGTGATCGTTCAGGAAAAGGGCTGCGATACAAAGGAAAACATACACAGAAACTTCGGTATGCCTATGCCGGAGGGGTATCGGAAGGCGCTGCGGCTGATGAAGCAGGCGGAAAAATTTCGCCGACCGGTGATCTGCTTTGTAGACACTCCGGGAGCTTTCTGTGGTATTGAGGCAGAAGAGAGAGGACAGGGAGCAGCCATTGCAGACAGCCTGATGGAACTGGCCGGCCTGACGGTTCCGGTACTTACCATAATTACAGGTGAGGGAGGAAGCGGAGGGGCGCTTGCTCTGGCAGCAGGAGATCAGGTATGGATGCTTGAGAATGCAGTCTATTCCATTCTTTCCCCGGAAGGATTTTCCAGTATTTTATGGAAGGACAGCACAAAGGCAAAAGAGGCGGCAGAGGTAATGAGGCTCACTGCGGCTGATCTTTATTCTCAGGGAATTATTGAGAAAATGATCTGTGAACCAGAGGGATACAGTGAACAGACACTTTATCGGGTGACAGATATTCTGGACAAGGAAATAACAGATTTTCTGGAAGAATACAGAAATTATTCTGAAGAAGTACTTCTGGAAAAGCGATATGAGAGATTCAGGAAGTTCTGAGATCTCTGCCGGGGGAGAACCGGGGAAGCTCCGGCGATATGAAAAGCCGGATGCTATAGAAATACACAGGATAAGCCGAAACGAAAAGCGGTTTTATAACAGATGATACAGAGGTCTGCTATAAAGCTGCTTTTTATTTGCTGTTAAAGCAGGGTATTTTGTAACAATCTTTCCGGGAAATAAAATTGGTCTGCCAGGTTGTGACCGGATCCATGTGAAATAGTTAAGAAAAGTTAAGAACCTGTTAAGACATACTGTAAGAAATATATGTTATCTTATAACCATCTTATAAGTTAAAGGGGTACTTTATGAGAATAAAATCAATCGTCCATGTTGTGGCTGCATGGATCATGCTGGTTCTGACATCGGAATTCAGCCTTACAGTAGCTTACGACATATGTGATACAAATCCCTGGGCACGTATTTTGTATGTGGCATTGAATATTTCCGGTCTGTTGGCTGCTTTTTATTTATATACCAGATATATTATGAAGATAAAAATGCAGGATCTTCGATTGGGGAAACCTTTCCCGGAAAGACAATGGTGCGTTACAGCAGTTATTATGCCATTGGCAATATGCTGCTTTTATTTTCTTTTTGTAAAGGGAACATTTGCTTCACAAAATCTTACAATGAAAGAAATGATAAATGCTCTGACTCTTTCTGTTTTATCTCTTGGTATTTTGCCTGCAGTTACAGAGGAAATGGTTTTCAGGGGAATGATCTTGAGTACCTTGCAAAGTGCTTTTGGAAAGAAAACAGCAGTGTTTATTTCAAGTATTTTATTTGCTTTGTATTATTTGGAGTACATTGACAGCTCGGACTGGAAAAAGGTTGTTTTACTGATTGTGTCTGTTGGAATTATTGGCTGGGCTCTTTCGCTTGTTACAATCCAATCCCGTTCCATATGGTCTGCGGTTGTTATACATGGAATGTATAATATCCTGTCAGGAGAAAGCCAGATCCTGCATATTGATATGGAGCAAAATTTTCCATCCATATGGACCTATACGGTAAATACAGAAAATCCATTACTGACCGGAATTAACGGAGCGGTTGGCTTTACCGCGGCGCTTCCTGCAGTAGTTGGCTTTATCGTGATTATAATAATGGTAAAATATTATGAGAAAAAGGAAAAGAAAGCAGCAGAAAAAGAATAGAAGGAAGAATATCATCTGGTATTCCGTTTTTCTGATCGTTGTTCTGACAGGGATATTTATAATTTCAGGAAGAGATGACAGCCTGGTATTGACAGAAACAAAAAGGAACCAGATAATAAACAGTAATGAGTGGAAAGAAATATTTGAACATTCAGAGGATTATCCCCCTGTTCTTCTGGAGGATCTGAAACGAAATCCGGAAATGCTGGATTTTGTGAAAAAATATCCGGGAGAGCAGTCTGTACAGGATGCAGGGCTCACATTCAGAGAAAAACTGCAGAAATACCCGTTGTTTATTCAATGGGACGAAAGATGGGGATATCAGTCATATGGACAGAGTAATATCGGGATATCCGGATGCGGTCCTACCTGCATGGCAATGGTCATATACAGTCTGACGAGAAATTCTGATGCATTGCCGGGTATTCTGGCACAAGAGGCAATGACAGGCGGATATTACATAATGGGAACTGGAACAGCCTGGTCTTTTATGAATGAGTGCGCATCTGCGTATGGGGTAATTGCCTCTCAGTTTGCTTCTCTGGAACAGTGGGAACTGGAAGACCGGCTTGAGGATGGAAATATGATTATCTGTGCTATGGGACCTGGAGATTTTTCTGCACAGGGACATTTTATTGTAATCTATGATTATACATCGGATGGATTTTGTGTAAATGACCCTTTCAGTTATACGAACAGTTCAAAAAAATGGGATTATGCAACACTTTCTTCTCAATGGCAGCAAATATGGGTGTATGCAGTGTAAAACGCAGGATAAGAGGATACAATGAAAAATCATATTTTAATTGTGGAAGATGATGAAGCGATCCAGGAGGGCGTAAGAATTCTGCTGGAGGGAGAAGGTTATACAGTGCAGGAGGCAGAGGATGGATTCCAGTGTCTGAAAAAGCTTTCAGCAGAAACAGATCTGATTATACTGGATATTATGATGCCTGGAATCTCCGGTATAAAGACATGTGAAGAAATTCGAAAAACTTCTCATGTTCCGGTATTGTTTCTGACTGCTAAAGGGCAGGAATCAGACAAACTGATCGGTTTGATGGCCGGAGGGGACGACTATCTGGTAAAACCGTTTTCTTACGCGGAGCTTCTGGCAAGAGTGAAAGCTCTTCTTCGCAGATATTGTGTTTACAGTCAGCCGCTGAAGACAGAGAAAAAAACAAAACAGTGGCTGGAATATGGCAAGCTTAAGGTAAATACACAGTATAATGAGGTTTACCGTGAGGGAGAGGAAATTCATCTCAGAGAAATGGAATACAGACTGCTTTTGCTGATGATGGAAAATCCACAGAAGATTTTTTCTGTAAAAAATCTGTATGAGAGTTTATGGGAGGAGCCTTTTCTGTATTCTTCCGGGAATACGGTTATGGTTCATATCAGGAGATTGAGGACCAAAATAGAAGAAGATCCTCAGAAGCCTGAAATGATACAGACTGTGTGGGGAAAGGGGTATCGTTTTGGGTAGAATCTATAAAGACAGTCTGACTGGAAAAATGGTCCGGCGTTTAGTCAGAGGACTGCTGGCAGGTCTGTTCGTTATGGGACTTTTGTATTTTGGAGGAAAGGGCTGCCTGCAGCAGTTCTTTTTTAATACAGGCTATATTTATAAAAGGGAGAGCCAGAGAGCAGAGGAACTTCAGAATTATGTGGATAAAAAGTGTTTAAAAGCTACAGATTATAAACAGTTGAAACAATGGGCGGTTCAGAGAAATATTCGTGAATTTACAGTTTCCAGAGATAAGTGGCTGTTGTTTGATGTTTCATATGATGGTATTCTCACTCCGGGAAGCAGAGAAATCACTGATTTTTCCTGGAAAATATTTCACAAAATAAAATTCGCGGATGGGAATGCAGATGTTTATCTTTATGAGGGATTTGCAGATAAATATTATGATATTCTGGCAGGAATTTCTGTAATTGTGGGTTTTGTTGTGTGTACAGGTATATTTTCATATGAAATGCAGGAGGATTTAAAATACATTCAGTGTCTGAAAGAAGAAGTAGATGTTATCAGTAAGGGAAATCTGCAGGAACATGTTACAGTAATAGGCAATGATGAGCTGGCTCAGCTGGCAGGAGGACTGGAAAGAATGAGGCAGACTCTGATACAAAAAGAGCAGTCAGAACAGGAACTGCGGGCGGCACAGGAAAAACTTGTTCTGGGAATGTCTCATGACCTTCGTACACCTTTAACAGGACTGATGACCTATCTGGAAATTCTTAAAAAACAGCAGAAAAACAGAATTGTTACAGATGAATATATTCAAAAGTCTCTGGATAAGGTGATTCAGATAAGGAATTTGTCAGACAGATGTTTGAATATTTTTTGTTAATTCACAGCATAAGGTTGAATTGGAAGAACCTGAAGACATATTCAGTGCATTTGGAGATTATCTTTCTGAATTATGTGTTTTGCTGGAAGATGAAGGATTTACAGTAGATACGGAAATGCTTGAATGGAATCCTGCTGCTGTGCGAATAAATACAGATTTATTTGGAAGAATCATGAATAATATTATTTCCAATATTGAAAAGTATGCCAGCAGAAATAATCCCATCCAGGTACAGATTCTTTATGAAGAAAATTACACTGGTATTTTGATCAGAAATACAGTTGCTCAGACAGAGCAGACAGCCCATAAAACAGGTATCGGGTTACAGAATATATCTGTTATGATGGAACATATGCAGGGATATTTGGAAGTCTTACAGAAGGACAGGAAATATTGCATGATTTTGCATTTTCCGTATTCTGCTATACAGAAGCATGGAAACGACAAAGGACTGACTGAATGATAAATGCTCATTTGACAAATTTATTTTTTCTAAGGCTTATTTAAACTTCTTCTTATAAACTGTCCCCATCGAAACAAAAACAACATTCAAAAACAGAAAGGATTTTTTATATGAAGAGAAAATATGCAGCAATCGTACTTGGTCTTACCATGACTTTAACCACAGCAAACATCAGCGCAGTAAACATTATGGCTGCCACTGCCAGTACCGCGGAAGAGAAACAAACAAAATCAGAGGATTCAGACAGCAGCCAGTCAGAAAAAGAGAATAAATCCGATTCTGATAATCAGGAAGATGGAAATGAAAAACAATCAGAAGGAGAAGCCGCTGACGGAGAGAAACCGGATGGTGAACCGCCTGAAAAGCCGGAAGGGCAGGAGCCGAATGGCGGACAGGGAGCTCCGGGAGAGCAGAGCAATGGTGTGGAAAGCTATGAGGCGGTAAATGATTATACAGAGGATGTTACCGTGGAAAATGAAACCGTTTCTTCCACAGGAACAGATGAAAATGCCATTCATGTATCCCAGGGAGCCAGCGCCATACTTAAAGGCATTTCAGTAGACCGTGAATCGGAGGACAGCAAGGGCGGCGATACATCCAGTTTTTATGGAGTAGGAGCGGCAATTCTGGCAACAGAGGGAAACGCTTATGTAGGAAAAAGTTCCATTACTACGGATGCGGCAGGTGCAGCAGGAATCTTTGCCTACGGGGAAGGAACTGTGTATACGGCAGACACAACCATTATCACGCAGAAAGATACCGCAGGTGGCATCCATGCGGCAGGAGGCGGAACTCTTTATGCCTGGGATATGAATGTGGAGATAAACGGAGAGTCCTCGGCAGCTATCCGAAGCGACAGAGGAGGCGGAAAGATGGTAGTGGACGGCGGAAGCTTACTGCAAAAAACGGCGGTATGTTTTATACCACAAATACAGAGTCCACCATTACACTTTCTGATGTAGATATAACAAATGCAGAGGACAGCGAATTTTTCCTGAAATGTACAGGAAACGCCAATGAGAGAGGATGGGGTACAGCGGGGGATAACGGTGCAGATTGCCTCTTCACAGCTGTTCAGCAGGAAATGGAAGGAGATGTGGTCTGGGATTCTATCAGTCAGCTTGATTTTTATATAACAGATGGAAGTACACTGACAGGAGCAGTGACAGATGATGAAACAAATGCCGGTGATGGCGGAGAAGGTTACTGTAATGTGTACGTAGGAGAGGACTGTACCTGGACTGTCACAGGAGACAGCGTCCTTACCGGTCTTTCCAACAGCGGAACTATTGTGGATGAAGATGGAAATACAGTTACTGTAAAAGGCAGCGACGGAACGGTTTACGTGGAGGGTACAGGAAGTTATACTGTAACTGTAGAGTCTTACTCGGACAGTGCAGATCTTTCCGGTTCATCGGAGGTGACACAGTGGTCTGATTATCAGGTGGAAAACCGGAAGCGCTTGCCTGAATTCTGTAATTAAAAATACTTTACACCAGAAAATTGCAGAGAATATAACAGGAAGGAAAAGAGGAAAATATGAGGATTTTACTTGCCGAGGATGAACGGGAGCTGTCAGATGCTCTGGTGGCGATCCTGAAACACAACAACTATTCCGTGGATGCAGTCTATAATGGAGAGGATGCTCTTGCCTATCTGCAGGCAGATAATTATGATGGTGCGGTTCTGGATATCATGATGCCTAAGATGGACGGAATCACAGTGCTGAAAAAGATACGTGCTGAGGGAAATAAGGTTCCTGTTTTGATTCTCACAGCAAAATCGGATGTGGATGACCGGGTGCTGGGCCTGGACAGTGGTGCAGATGATTATCTCGGCAAGCCTTTTTCGGCAAAAGAGCTTCTGGCGCGCATACGCTCTGTCACAAGGAGAAATACAGAGGCAGTCAGTTCGGTTCTGAGTTTTGGCAATCTTTCCCTGGACGGTACAAGCGCTCTGCTTTCCGGTCCTTCCGGTTCCTGCCGTCTGCCAAATAAGGAGTTTCAGATGATGGAGCTTTTGATTACAAATCCCCGGCAGATTATTTCCACGGAACGTTTTATGGAAAAAATATGGGGTTATGACAGCGAGGCGGGGATCGGAGTTGTATGGGTATATATTTCGTATCTCAGAAAGCGGCTCATCTCTCTGAATACAAACGTTAAAATTAAGGCTGCCAGAGGGCAGGGCTATTATCTGGAGGAAGAAATATGATCAGGAGCTCCGTAAAAAATTTATTCTGATCGCCATGCTGTCTACCTTTATTGTTCTGTCAGCGATTATGGGAACAGTGAACATTTCCGGTTATTTGAAAATGGCAGCCAGAGCAGATGATATGACTTCTGTTCTGGGCATAAATGATGGGAAATTTCCGGGAAACGGAAAAGAAGAAATGGAAGCTGCAGGCAATGAGAATCCTCCTGATGTTGCAGTGGGAAAAAGGGAAGATATATTTGAAACAGAAGCCTCAAGAAATTTTTCTCCGGAGGCACCTTATGAAACCAGATATTTTACAGTGATCTTGGATGATGGGGGCGAGATCAGTTCCTGTGATCTGAATCACATAGCAGCGGTGGACGAAGACATGGCTCTGGAGTATGGAAAAACAGTCAGCGGAAAGAAAAGTGAGACTGGTTTCTGTGGAATTTACCGTTACAGAGTTATAAAGGATGATGGACAGACAAAGTGTATTTTTCTGGACTGTGCAAGGGAGATTTCAGGATTTCGTGTTACTGCAGTAAGCAGTATTGTTATGTCTTTTCTCGGTCTGGCTGCGGTTTTGGTACTGGTTATATTTTTTTCTCAGATTGTATTCCTTCCGGTGGAGGAAAGCATCCGTAAGCAGAAACAGTTTATTACGGATGCCAGCCATGAGCTGAAAACGCCTTTGACAATTATTGATGCCAATACAGAGGTGATTGAAATGGAAACCGGGGAAAACCAGTGGACAAAAAGTACCAGAAAGCAGATCCAGCGGCTTTCCGGTATGGTACAGCAGCTGGTTGCTCTCAGCCGTTTGGATGAAAACAGGGATATAGGTGAAAAAACAGAATTTTCTGCTTCTGATGCGGTATTGGAAACGGTGCAGCCTTATGAGGCTCCTGTCCGGACGGGAGGAAAAGAAATGGAACAGTTGGTAGATGAGGGAATTCTTTTTACAGGAAATGAGAGGGATTTTCGCCAGCTTGTGGGGATTCTTGTGGATAACGCTGTAAAATATACGCCTGAAGGTGGAAAAATAAGAATTGCTTTGAAGAAAAAAGGAAAGAAATGCCAGCTGGAAATTTTTAATGATGCGGAGGAACTTCCCGTGGGAAAACTGGATGTTCTGTTTGAGAGGTTTTACAGACTGGACAGTTCCAGAAATTCCTCTACAGGAGGTTCAGGAATCGGGCTTTCTGTAGCAAAAGCGATTGTTCGGGCACATAAAGGAAAAATTACCGCAGAAAGTCCGGATGGAAAAATCATGAAGATCACAGTGATCATATAAAGATAAAGCAGGCGGCACAGACTGATGAACAGTTTGCGCCGCTGCTTAATTCAGAGAATACCTTATTTTACAGGATATCGTCTCTTCGGATATATCCCGGATGCCCGGCTTCTGCCACGATTTCTCTTTCACGGGTAATCTGAGCCCATTTGTCAATTACCTGATTTTCCACATGGACATCTTCACCGATAATACTGTTTGCCAGGATCACACAGTTTTTGACAACTGCGCCCTTTTTGATCTGACATCCACGGCCGATAACGGAATTTTCTACAGTTCCCTCAATCAGACAGCCATTGGATACAACGGAATTTTTCACGTCAGCATTGTCAAAATACTGTGTGGGGCAGGAATCGTTTGTCCTGGTGTAGATCGGCCATTCCGGATTGAAAAGATTTAGTGAATTTTTCAGATCGATCAGGGACATATTGGCATCAAAATAGCTCTTGAAATCTGTGATACTTGCAAAGTAGCCTCTGTGTGCCACTCCGCGGATATCAAGCTCACTGCAGGATGCGTTTACGATCTGCGGAAGAGTGATCATGGAGGACATTTTTTTAGCCTTATGAATCAGTTCTACAAAAAGATCTTTTTCATAATATAGGTGTCCATAAAGATATTGCGGTTTTTGGCGCTGCCGCGGTTCTTTTCAATAGATTCCACACCTTTCTGCTTGTTCAGGTTCAGAATATCACAGTTGAGAAAAGCTTCCTTGGCGTTATCAACAGAGTGATATAAAAGAGTGATATCTGCTCCGGAATCAATATGAGTCTGGAGAAGAGTATCGTAATTTGCTGCATAAACCATGTAGCTTGGAGCAATGATCACATATGGCTGATGCACACGTTCGATCATTTCGATGTTTTCCAGATAGCCTGCGATATCTGTGTTATAAACATCATTTTCAGAGCTGTTCTGTGCAAAAAGAATCTGCAGTCTGCCTTTTTTGGAGTTGATGTTATAATGACGGCCGGTTCCAGATGTTCTACCAGAGAACGGGGTTTACGTCTTATATATACCTGAATATGATCAATATCGCTGTTGCTCATATTGGAGATCGGAAAGTCAATGACGCGGTAACGTCCAAGGAAAGAAAATGCTGCGATAGGACGGTAATCTAAAAGACCTTCCACCTTAATATGAGTTCCTGATGATGCAATAATTCCAAAAGCGTTAGCCATTTTATTCTACCCCCTTTACACGTTTGGAAACAAGCTCGATATGCTCGCTGTCTGCGCTTCCCACACAGGCGCCGCTGCCAATGTGGATGTCTTCAGCCACAAGAGCTCTCTGAACAACAGCATTTTCTTCAACCTCTACACCGGGCATGAGAACACTGTCAATGACCTTTGCGCCCTTGCCTACTTTTGTGCCGGTAAAAAGAACGGAATTTTTTACTTCACCTTCTACAATACAGCCCTGTGTAATAAATGCACGGTTGATTTTGGCATCCGGACCTATGTACTGAGGCAGAGCGGGGATATCTTCGGTATATATTTTCCAGGTAGGGTCGTTCAGGTCCAGTTCGTTGTTGCTGTCCAGAAGATCCATATTTGCTTCCCAGAGGGAGTCAATGGTTCCAACGTCTTTCCAGTAACCCTGGTATTTATAAGCTGCCAGAGTTCTGTTGTCAGCAAGAAGCTGAGGAATGATATCCTTGCCGAAATCATGGTGAGAATCAGCATTTTTCATATCTGCAAGGAGCATTTTGCGCAGAAGCTTCCAGTTAAAAATATAAATACCCATGGAAGCAAGATTGCTCTTTGGATGCTCCGGTTTTTCTTCAAATTCAACAATATGTCCTTCACCGTCAGTGTTCATGATACCGAAGCGGCTTGCTTCTTTCATGGGAACCTCGATAACGGCGATGGTAGCATCTGCATTCATTTCTTTGTGGTAAGCCAACATTTTTGCATAGTTCATTTTGTAAATATGGTCTCCGGAAAGGATCAGACATACTCCGGAGCATAGTTATCAATAAAATCAATATTCTGTGAAATCGCATCTGCAGTTCCACGGTATACATCCAGATCCGCGTCAGCCTTCTCGCGGGGAGGAAGTACAAATACGCCGCTTTCTCTTGCATCGAGTCCCCAGCGTCCACCAGCAGCGACATAGCTGTTAAGCAGAACAGATTCATACTGAGTAAGAACGCCTACAATATCAATTCCACTGTTTGCGCAGTTACTTAAAGGGAAATCAACAATGCGGTATTTTCCGCCGTATGAAACTGCGGGTTTGGCTACTTTGTTTGTAAGCTCATGGAGTCTGCTGCCACGTCCGCCAGCTAAAATCATCGCTAACATGTTGTTTTGTTTCATAGTGAACCCTCACTTTCCTTTTATATGCTTGTACTTTTTTATTATACATTTTTTAGCTGAAAAATTCTACTGGTTTATGTTAAAAAATGCAAGAAAAATGCTCAAAATTTGTTAAAACTGTATTAAAAAATGAAACAAATAAAAATAAATATGTGATATATGACAAGAAAAAACATGGTTCGACAAAAAGGTGCAGTAAAAGTACATATGAATAAAGCGTATTGAAAATACAGGGGATCGGAGAATCTGTGAATTACTGGACGGGACCGGAGATTTACGTTATAATAACAAGGTTAAAAGGAAACAATAAAGACAGAAGCAGGGATATGATATATTCCTGAATCAACAGAGATAAGAGGGATCTTTTGTGAAAAAAAGAGATGATTTTAAGAGATTTATTGTGTATTGCCTGGCAAGTATTGTCGTAATCGCTCAGACAGCAGTATTTGCCTATATCTGGTATGATTTTACAGAGGGCTGATTTTTGAACCTTCTGGAGAAAGGGAAACTGGGTTCTGATCGCTATTTATGGACTGATCAGCTTTATGTTCTCCAAGTTCTACGGGGGACTGAGAGTAGGATACCTGAAAAAGATAGATGTATTTTACTCTATGACTCTTGCTGCGATCTGTACAAATATCATAACCTACCTTCAGATCACTCTGATCAATAGATGGTTTCTGGATCCATGGCCTATGGTGGAAATGACTCTTGTTCAGATTGTTATCATCATCGTCTGGGTATGGGGATCCCGGTTTATTTATTCCAGACTTTATGGCGCCCGTAAGCTTCTTGTGATCTATGGGGACAGAGATCCGGGAGATTTGATCCAGAAAATGAATTCACGCAGTGACAAGTATAATGTCAGCGGAAAAGTTCATGTAGATAAGGGGGAAAAGGCTATTCATCAGATGATGAGAGACTATGAGGGAGTAATCATCTGGGATCTTCCGTCAAATATCCGAAACCGTTATCTGAAGTACTGTTTTGCCCATTCTATTCGCTGTTATATGAGTCCGAAGATTTCTGATGTGATTCTTATGGGAAGCGAGCGGATCCATCTGTTTGACACGCCGCTGCTTGTAGCGAAGAATATGGGACTTTCCATAGAGCAGAGAGCAATGAAACGGGTTCTTGATATTGTGGTATCGGGAATCGGTATTGTAGTTTCCTCTCCGATCATGCTGATCATTGCGCTTTTTGTAAAGCTGTATGACGGCGGCCCTGTGCTTTACCGTCAGGATCGTCTGACTCTGGGAGGAAAGGAATTCCGTATCTGTAAATTTCGCAGTATGTGTGTGGATTCTGAGAAAAACGGCGCCCGCCTTGCATCAAAAAACGACAGCCGTATTACCCCAGTAGGCCGTGTTCTGAGAAATCTTCATCTGGATGAGCTGCCGCAGCTTTTTAATGTATTTATGGGAGATATGTCTCTGGTAGGTCCACGCCCGGAACGAAAAAGCATTATGCATGACTACCAGAAAGAACTGCCGGAATTTTATTACCGCCTGAAAGTAAAAGCCGGGCTTACCGGATATGCGCAGGTTTACGGGAAATATAACACTACCCCTTATGACAAGCTGAAACTTGACCTTTTTTATATTGAAAATTATTCGTTTCTGCTTGATCTGAAGCTTCTTCTTATGACAGTGAAGATTTTCTGTCAGAAAGAGGTTTCTGAAGGTGTTGATGAAAATCAGAAAAATGCTTTGAAAAATCAGAAGTAGGAGAAGGTTTATGGAAAAGCCGCTGGTATCCGTGGTGATGCCTGTATATAACGGAGAGAAATATATTCAGAGAGCTGTAGATTCTGTTTTTGAACAAAAGGTATCTCTGGAGTTGATTGTGATTGATGACTGTTCTGTGGATGGTACGGAAAAGGTTATGGATGAATACAAAAGCCGTGGGGAAGTACGCTATTTCAGAAATAAAACGAATATTGGAGTTTCCGGTTCAAGAAACAGGGGAGTCCGGGAAGCCAAGGGGATCTATGTGGCTTTTTTGGACGCAGATGACTGGTGGGAAAAGGACAAGCTAAAAAAACAACTTATTCTTCTTGAAAAAACAGGATCCGTAATCTGTTCCACAGGAAGAGCGCTGATGCATCCAGATGGAACATCAGCAGGAAAATATATTCCCGTAAAGCAAAGGATTACTTACCGGGAATTGTTAAAGCATAATAGTATTAATTGTTCTTCCGTGCTGGTACGGCGAGACGTGATCAGTCGTTTTCCTATGGAGCATGACGACAGCCATGAAGATTATATTACCTGGCTGAAGATACTCAGAGAATACCAGTGTGCGGTCGGAATTAACGAGCCACTTTTAAAGTATCGGCTCAGTGAAGGCGGAAAATCCAGAAACAAATGGAAATCTGCTATTATGACATACCGGGTTTACCGTTATATGGGATTTAACATACTGAAAAGTACAGTACTTTTTATTTCCTATGCGATTCATGGTTTGTGGAAATATCGCTGATGGACAGGAGTAGTTATGGGTAAGATTAGAAATTTGTGTATGACACAGCTTGTCAGAATGAAAAAAATAAAAGAGCCTGATATGTATACCTGGATATTTTCTTCTGTGGACAACTGTTATTATAATTATAATTCCAGGTATTTGTTTGAGTATGTAAAAGAGCATCTTCCGCAGATTACTCCTATTTTTGTGATTAATGAGGAAGGATTGCGCCGGGAATTATCGAAGAAGTACGGTGAACAGTATTTTATTGAAACGGAATCAAAAGAGGGAATTCGACGAGTACTGGAGGCCGGTGTATGGTTTACCTCAGCAGGACTCCCGGTATATGGACCGAGGCTTGGAAGGAATCGTCTGATTATAAATCTGTGGCATGGAGTTCCGCTGAAAAAGATTGCACTTATGGATCCTAATCTCAAAAAAATGTCCCGCATCTATTTTAAAAAAATCTTTTCTGAGAATTATACCTGGATACTGACAACTGCCAGGGAGCTTATCCCTGTTATGGCAAAAAGTTTTCAGGTTTGTGAGGAACAAATCCGTGTATGGGGGCAGCCTCGTAATGATCTTATTTTTTTTCCTCCGGACAGAAAAAAATTCTCGGGGAAATTTATCCAGCGTTACCCAACTATCAGAAGGTGATTCTTTATGCACCTACCTTTCGTGATTATGGAAATACCAGACTTTTTCCCTTTGAAGATTTTGACAAAAAAGCGTTTCAGGATTTTTTAGAGAAGGAGCAGATTCTTCTCCTTCTTCGGCTTCACATTAAGGAGGCTACGGCGGCAGAAGATTTTGTGAATTCCCGCATCCGGTGCTTTGGCAGCAAGGAGGTTGGGGATGTGACTGGAATGCTTGGGATGTTTGACCTTTTGATCACAGACTATTCCAGTATTTATATTGATTATCTTCTGACGGATAAGCCTATGATATTCCTTCCTTATGATAAAGAACGTTATCTGGACGGAAGGGGAATGAACTTTGATTATGAGGAGGTAACTCCGGGACCGAAGCCGAAAACCATGAAAGAATTCACAGAAGAGCTCAGGCATTTTGCCATGGAGAGGATTCCTGGAAACAGAAACGTGAGCAGGTCAGTAAGAAATTTAATGAGATAAGGAGACCCTGTTCTGCAGATATTTGCAAACAGGTACTTTTGGAAATCAAGAAAAGAACAGAGTAAAAGAAAATCCGGAGGCTGCAAAGCAGGCTCCGGATTTTTGGCTTTTCAGCTTTTTTCCATAAATTTAACGTATTCGTCAAGTACAGGCCCTGGTTCCCCGATTTTTTTAATCTGTCCTTCATGCATCCACATCACTGTGTCACAAAGCTGCTTTAAAGTATCAATACTGTGAGAAACAATCACAACAGTTCTGTCTTTGTTGGAGATCAGGCTTTTCATTTTATTGTAGCTTTTCTTTTTAAACTTCTGATCGCCTACACTGAGAACCTCGTCAATAAGCATGATATCTGTTTCCAGAATAGCTGTAATGGAAAAGGCCAGTTTGGAATACATACCGCTGGAGTAGGTTCTTACGGGTTTGTCAATAAAATCTCCAAGCTCTGCAAAGTCTATAATCTCCTGCTCTTTGGCATGAACCTGTTCTTCTGAAAATCCCAGAAGCATACCGGAAAGAATAATGTTTTCCCGGCCTGTCATTTCGCCCTGAAAACCAACTCCGATAGAAAGAAGAGAAATACTGTGGCCTTTCAGGTCAATGGTACCACTGTCAGGGGAGAAAATGCCTGCCAGAGCGTTCAGAGTAGTGGACTTGCCGCTTCCGTTTTTGCCGATAATTCCCAGAATCTCGCCCTGACGGACATAAAAGGAAATTCCTTTTACTGCAACAAAACGATCTATGGTACGGCGTTTAAAATGAAGCAGACTTTTTTTGATAGATGTTTTTTTCAGATTCTGATAACTGATCACAAGGTCAGTTACTTCAATGGCGTGCTGTTCTTCCATATTATATCACCTTTACATAACTGTTTTCGTTTTTGTAGATTTTTCGGATACCGATAATACTGATCACAAGTCCGATTAGAAACCATGCCAGAAGAAGTTTGCGGTGCGGAGTCTGACCATAGATCAGACATTCTCGCATGGATGTCAGGAGAAAGGCAATGGGGTTACCTTTTCCAATATAGGCATTATATGGAGCCGGAAGACGATCCATAATGTTCCAGAATACACCGGTAAGGTAAAAAATAAGTCTCAGAGCAATATTCAGTACATTTCCAAGGTCTTCCACGAATACTCCGTAATGCAGAAGAAAGCAACCGAAGCCGAATACCAGCATAAACAGGGTCAAAAGGATTGGAATACAATACAGTATGTTCCAGGTGATTGGAACTCTCCATACGATCAGCATGACTGCAACAATCAGAAAGGAAATAAACATTTTGAATCCATTAATGCACATTCTGATTATGACAAGTATAAATTTCGGTATATATACTTTGGAAACGATAGGTTTATTACTTTTAATTACCCTTACACTCTGTAACAGACATCTGTTAAAGAAGTCCCACATGGTGATACCGATAAAGACAAAAATTGCAAAATACTGTTCGTCAGATTTAAACACATAGCCGAACATAAATACATAAATCAGCATGAAGCAAAGAGGGTCCAGTATCCACCACAGCCAGTTCAGATAAGAATTGGCAATTTCGGACTTTAGCTGGGCTCTGGAAGAATACACTGCGTATTTCCAATATTTCTTCATGTCATCCATGAATCGTTTAAACATAAAATCCGCTCCTGTATTTATTTAAAATATATAACTGTGACCCTTTTACAACAGAAAAACTGTCGAAAAAGGGTCTGAACCTTCCTTATCATACACTAGGAGAAGCTGATTGACAAGGGGGAAATACAGATTTGAAAGGGAATCACAAATAAATCCTTCCTAATATTATGACTGCTTTTTTGGTAAATATGGAAAAACTCCGTGAATTCAAGGAAAAGGCTTGACTTCAACATGGAATCTGTGCTAAACTTGACAAGCGACATGGAAGTTGGGTCTTTTTTTTTATGCCCGAAATCAGCGTAGTTCTGAGGAATGGGATACAGGAAAGACCATGCAAATGAAAACACTGGAGGTGGAAGTTGTGCGCGTTAAGATTACATTGGCATGTACGGAGTGCAAGCAGCGTAACTACAATATGACCAAGGAGAAAAAGAACCATCCTGAGCGTCTTGAGACTAAGAAATATTGTAAGTTCTGCCATAGACATACTCTGCACAAGGAAACGAAGTAATCACAGAGAATTGTGAGGTTAGACTATGCAAGAGAAAGACAAATCTACTGGCAAAGCTAATAAAACTCAGAAAAAATCATGGTTTCAGGGACTTAAGTCCGAATTCAACAAAATCGTTTGGACGGACAAAGCTACTCTCGCAAAGCAGACAGTAGTTGTCTCAGTAGTCACGATTATTCTGGCTGTGATGATCAGCATTATGGATTCAGCTATTCTGGAAGGTATTAATCTTATAATCAGATAAGGGTAACGGTGATTGTATGTCAGAAGCGAAATGGTATGTTGTTCATACCTATTCCGGGTATGAGAACAAAGTAAAGGCCAACATTGAAAAAACAATTGAAAACAGACACCTGGAGGATCAGATCCTGGAAGTGCGTGTTCCGCTGGAAGAAGTAGTGGAAATGCGTAATGGTGCTGCGAAGCAGGTCCAGAAAAAGATGTTCCCGGGATATGTGCTTCTTAACATGGTCATGAATGATGATACCTGGTATGTTGTCCGCAATACCAGAGGCGTAACCGGTTTTGTAGGTCCGGGCTCCAAGCCTGTGCCGCTGACTGAGGAAGAAATGCGCCGCTGGGAATTAAGGAAGAAAACATCCGGGTGGACTTTGCAGAAGGCGATATGGTAGTAGTTACAGGCGGAGCCTGGAAAGATACTGCCGGAGTTGTTACTGCAATTAATACTCAGAAGCAGACAGTAACCATCAATGTTGAATTGTTCGGTCGCGAAACGCCGGTAGAAATAAGTTTCGCAGAAATTAAAAGAGCGTAACACATTCAAGTGGGAGGGAAAAACCCCCGCCAATACCACATAGGAGGTGCCGAAAAATGGCAAAAAAAGTAACAGGTTATATTAAATTACAGATTCCGGCAGGCAAGGCAACCCCAGCACCGCCGGTTGGTCCGGCTCTTGGACAGCACGGTGTAAACATTGTACAGTTTACAAAAGAGTTCAATGCAAGAACAGCAGATCAGGGCGATCTGATCATCCCGGTTGTTATTACTGTTTATGCAGACAGAAGTTTCAGCTTCATAACCAAAACTCCGCCGGCAGCCGTTCTTCTGAAGAAGGCAGCTAACATCAAATCCGGTTCCGGTGTGCCGAACAAAACAAAAGTAGCAAAAGTTACTAAGGCACAGGTTCAGGAAATCGCTGAGATGAAGATGAAAGACTTAAATGCAGCAACTCTTGAAGCAGCTATGAGCATGATTGCAGGTACTGCAAGAAGTATGGGAATCGAAGTTGTAGACTGATTTTCCGTCAGAACTGCGAAATAGAGAAACTACTATATGAAGTGGGAGGGAAATCCCCGCAATTACCACAGGAGGTTATAGAAATGAAACGAGGAAAGAAATACGTGGAAGCTGCGAAAGCAGTAGACCGCGCAACATTATATGATACCGCGGAGGCTATCAGCCTTGTAAAAAAAGCAGCAGTTGCTAAATTTGACGAGACTATCGAAGCTCACATCCGTACAGGCTGCGATGGACGTCATGCAGATCAGCAGATTCGTGGAGCTGTTGTTCTGCCGCACGGAACCGGTAAAAAGGTTCGTGTTCTTGTATTTGCAAGAGATGCAAAAGCTGAGGAAGCAAAAGCTGCAGGCGCAGAATTCGTAGGAGCTGAGGACCTTATTCCGAAGATCCAGAACGAAGGATGGCTTGATTTCGATGTCGTTGTTGCTACACCGGACATGATGGGCGTTGTAGGACGTCTTGGTCGTGTACTTGGACCAAAAGGTCTTATGCCAAACCCGAAAGCCGGAACTGTAACTATGGACGTTACAAAAGCGGTTCATGATATCAAAGCAGGTAAGATTGAGTATCGTCTTGACAAAACCAATATCATCCATGTTCCGGTAGGTAAAGCATCCTTTACTGAGGAACAGTTAAGCGACAACTTCCAGACGCTTATTGAAGCTATCGTTAAGGCTCGTCCGAACACTCTGAAAGGTCAGTACCTGAGAAGCGTAACAATCGCTCCTACAATGGGACCTGGTGTGAAGATCAACCCGGCGAAATTAGTTTAATATATGAAAACAGGGGCATTCCTTTCGGGGGATGCTCTTTTGTTTTTGGGGGTATTATAGTGATAAAAAGAAAAACTCCTCTTCAGAAAGAAAAACTGCTGCTTGAAAAACAGGAAAAAAGATATCTGGAACAGAGACAGAAACAGAATGATTCAAAACTGAATAAGTTTCTGGAGGACAAAGTTCCGGATAAACTGCAGGAGACACTGGAAAAGGCTTTTTGCAGTGCCTTCAGGCTTATTTTTTTAAAAGGGATTTCTGTTATTGAAAAGACATACAAGAAGGAAGAACTGGAAAAGGATTTTAAGGTACAGGATTATGCCAATCAGATAAAAAATGACCGGAAATCACTGAAATCAATAAGGAAAAATGCCGGAAGCACAGGAAGATTTAATACACTGGCATCCGGGACAGCAGGACTGGGAATGGGTCTTATCGGTGTTGGAATCCCGGATATACCTGTATTCACAGGCTTTTTACTGAGAAGCATTTATCAGATCGCTTTAAAGTATGGATTTTCTTATGAAGAGGAAAAAGAAAAAAAGTGGATACTTCTTCTGATACAGGGAGCGGCATCTTATGGGGAAAAACAAAAGGCAGCGGATAAAGCGGTTGAGTGCTACATCCAAAATGAACTCGTTGATAATTCCATTCCGCTGGATGAAATAATTCAGGAAACAGCCAGGATTCTTTCCGGAGAGCTGCTTTATATGAAATTTCTTCAGGGTATTCCCATTGTGGGAGTGGTCGGGGGAGCCTTTGACTTCAAGTATATGAAAGAGATTACAACCTATGCGGAAATAAAATACAGGAAACGATATTACAGGAATCTGTCGGAATATGATATGATAGAAAAGAAATAATGGTAGTTTAGAGAAAAATTCCAGAATTATTTTTATGATAGAACAGGGATGGAAAGAGAGGAATCAGCGTGGAAAAAAGAAGATACAGAAAAAAGAACAGGAGAAAACAGAATTTAAAAAAGCTGTTAATGGTTCTGGTCATTGTATTTGTATTCTTTGGTCTGGAGCTGATCGTAGGCTGGCGATCAGGAGTTGGCGCATGGATGCAGGAGTTTCAGAAACCCGTTGTCCGTCAGCTGGACCTGAGCGGAATCAGTAGCCCTATGCGATTCTGATTCAGGCCGGAAGCGGAAAGACAGTAGGCGATCTTAACGGGGAAGAGCAGATGTATCCGGCCTCTCTGACAAAAATGATGACTGCGATTGTTGCCATTGAGGAACTGAAAGATCTGGACCAGGAAATCACGCTGACTCAGGAAATGTTTGCCGGATTATATGAACAGGATGCCACGCAGGCAGGATTTCAGCCCGGAGAAACAGTCCGGGCTATAGATCTTCTGTACGGCGTTATGCTTCCCTCAGGCGCAGAGTGCTGTATCGCTCTTTCTTATGCGATTGCCGGTTCTGAACAGGGATTTGTGGATCTGATGAATAAAAAAGCAGAAAAGCTTGGAATGGACGGAACTCATTTCTGTGACAGCACAGGACTTCATAATCCGGATCATTACAGTACGGCAAAAGATATGGCAGTTCTTTTACAGTATGCGCTGAAAAATGATACGTTCCGGGAGATTGCAGAGAGTCCCTGGCATTCTACGCCCGGTACGAATCTCCATCCGGACGGGATTACCTATTACAGTACCATGTTTAAGAACCTTTCAGAGACCTCTGTAACAGGAGGAAAGATTCTGGGCGGAAAAACCGGTTTTACCAATGCGGCAGGAAGCTGTCTGGCAAGCTTTGCAGAAATCGAAGGCGTGGAATATATCCTTGTGACAGCAGGAGCAATGATGGGGGAACGCCGAATATTACAGATGCAGTGACTGTTTACAATCGCCTGGGAGAGGCGGCCCAAGCCCTGAAATAGTTGATATCTAAAGGGAAATATTATCAGGAAATTATTTTTGCCTTAAGGAAATCAAGATGATTCTGCAGGATAGCAGTACTTTATCTGTAAAGTAAGAGAATTATATTGGGGAAAATAGACAAAAATTTATAACATTTTTTGTAGGATATTCCAGATAGACAGACATAATTTTTTCTGCTATCCTTGTATACAGAAGTTAAATAAAGACGGATTAGTCCAAGGATTGTTACTGAAATAATTTATTATCGTCAGGCAAGACCTTATAGTATATGAAATAAGTTTTATATACTGTAATGGTCTTTTTTTATTTATTTGCAGTAGTAGGGAGCGAAAGGGAACATGGTAATTTATAAGATTTTAAATAATAATCTGATTTTATCAAAAGATAATCAGGGGCATGAAGTCATCATAAAAGGATGTGGAATTGCTTTTCAGAAGAAAAAGGGGCAGCAGATAGATGAAAAACGGATTGAAAAGGTTTTTGTCGCAGAGACAGCGCAGATCAGTAAAGAAATTCAGGGATATCTCACCTCTATTCCAGAAATATATCTTGACTTTGTGGAGGAGTATGTAAATGAGGTAAAAGAAAAAATGGAATGAATCTGAATGACAGTATTTATTTCTCATTAAGTGATCACATTATGGGAGCGATTTCCAGGTTAAAACAGGGAATCCGTATTCAGAATATGCTTCTTCTGGACATCAAACTTCTTTATCATAAAGAGTATGAAATTGGTTTGGATTTGCTGCAGAAAGTAAATGAAACATTTGAAACAGATCTGGCAATTGATGAAGCTGGATTTTTTGCATTGCATTTTGTGAATTCACAGGACAGTGGAAAAACAGACAGTTACCAGATTTCCATAATCGTACACCAGATTTTGGATGTAGTAGAAAAATATTATGAAAACATAAAATTTCAGGAAGAAAATCTGTATTATCAGAGATTTCTGACACATTTAAAATATTTTGCCCAGAGATTTTTTCATAAGGAACTACACTATGAAGAAAATGGTGAACTGTTTCAGATTATCAGAGAGCAGTATAAAGAAGCCTATGGGTGTGTAAAAATGATTTACCTGATGATGAAAGAAGAATATGAATACGATATGACGGAAGATGAAATGCTGTATCTGACAATTCATATTCAGAAGATTACAGAGGATCATAAACGGCTACAGTCGATTTAGTGTAAGATTTTTACAGACATCAGATAAGGTGTTAATGGATTGTTACTGGAATGCGTTCGATAAAAACGTATCTTTTCAGGCAAGACCTTTAATCATAAATTTTAATATTTATTATTAAAGGAGGTTCTAAAATGAAAAAGGACTATTTAGAAACTGCAGACACGCTAATTGCAGCAATGGGAGGAAAGGACAACATCATCCGTTTATTTCATTGCATGACAAGACTTCGTTTTTATGTAAAAGACAAAACGAAAGTCAATGAAAAGGAGATTTTAAAGCTCTCCGAAGTTTCAGGTGTAAACTGGCACGAGGAACAGTTTCAGGTTATTGCAGGAAATGAAGTAAATGCTGTCTATAAAGCGCTGGAGAACAAAGGCATTCCGACGGACGATACACGGGAAACTGATCCTGTAAACCCAAAAGGGGTTGTTTCCAGGATTGTTGATGCCATTACCGGTTGTATGACACCTATGATTCCGGCTCTGACAGCGGCAGGAATGATTAAGGTTGTACTTACACTTTTAACAACTTTCCATTTGGTATCTGATACCAGCAGCACTTATCAGGTTATCAGTTTTATAGGTGATGTAACCTTTTACTTTATGCCATTTCTGATTGCGGCAAATGCTGCAAAAATTTTCAGAGTAAATCAGTCGCTGGCATTGTTTATAGCGGGTGTTTATCTGAGTCCTGTATTTGTCAGTATGGCAGCTGGAGATGCGGCAATTACTTTGTTTGGGCTGCCGGTTACAAAGGTAACCTATTCTTATTCTGTAATTCCGGTTATTCTGATGGTATGGATCACACACTACATTGAACTTTTTGTAGATCGTATTACACCGAAGATGGTAAAATTAATTCTCAATCCAACACTGGTTATTCTGATTAGTGCGCCGATCGCCCTGATTGTAGTTGGTCCTATCGGAACAATCATTGGTAATGGACTTGCAGTAGCAATCAACTTTTTATCTGCAAAACTTGGTTTTGTGATCGTTGGTATTCTTGCGGCTCTTTTCCCGTTCATTGTTATGACGGGTATGCATCATGCGCTTACACCAATCGGACTGAATGCAATTGCGACAGGAGGCTCAGATACCCTGATTTTTGTATCTCAGGTTTGCTCTAATCTTGCACAGTCAGGTTCTTCTTTTGCGGTAGCAGTAAAATCAAAAGACAGTAATATGAAACAGCTTGCAAGTGCAGCGGCAGTATCTGCATTAATGGGGATTACGGAACCGGCACTTTATGGTGTCACACTGAAATTGAAACGTCCTGTTGTTGCTGCATCTGTTGCAGCTGGAATTGGCGGTATTGTAGGTGGACTTTTTCAGGTATCCCTGTATATTGCTCAGAATTGTATTATGGCAATTCCGGCATTTATCGGGGATAAAGGGATGAGTAACCTTCTGTATGGAATCATTATGATTATTGTATCGTTTGTTGCTTCCTTTATTCTTACCTTTATTTTGGGATTTGAAGATGTAAAATCAGATAATGAGATAAAGGAAAGCTCAGAGGCACAGGGAACAACAGAAACACAGCAGAGAAATCCTTTAGTAGAAAAAGTTGAACTTTATGCACCTGTAACAGGAACTGTAAAAACACTTGCCAATGTTGCGGACAAAACTTTTGCAGATAAAGTACTTGGAGATGGAGCGGCAATCTTTCCATCAGAAGGAAGAGTTTATGCTCCGGCTGACGGAACCGTTGTAAATATCATGGATACAAAACATGGAATTATGTTCGTAGCAGACAGTGGAGCAGAGATTTTGATCCATATTGGACTGGATACTGTCAATCTTAAAGGCAAATACTTTAAATCTTATGTAACAGACGGTGAAAGAGTAAAGAAGGGAGCACTTCTTGTTGAGTTTGACCTTGAAGCAATCAAAAAAGAAGGATATGATTTGACTACATCAGTTGTTGTTACTAATATTTCCGATTATATCAAGGCCGTATGTATGGAAAAAGAGGGTAGTGAGATCAGTGCAGGAGAGAAGTTTCTGACAGTCGTATAAACATAAGTACAGATCAGGCAGACAGGAGATATCTGTCTGCCGTTTTAAAGACAGGAGAAAGCAGATATGAAAAAATTATAATCGTATGCCCGAAAATTTTTTTATGGGGCGGAGCAACAGCTGCTAATCAGTATGAAGGAGGATGGAATGAGGGCGGAAAAGGGTTGTCTATTGCAGACATTCTTACGGGAGGAAGCGTCAATAAGGAACGCCGTCTGACACCTCCAGAGCCGTTACCCGAAGAATTTTATCCAAATCATGAAGCAACTGATTTTTATCATTGCTGGAAAGAAGATATTGCTCTGTTTGCTGAGATGGGATTTAAAATATATCGTTTTTCAATTTCGTGGTCACGGATCTTTCCAAAAGGAGACGAAGAAACTCCGAATGAAGAGGGGCTTAAGTTTTATGATGATGTTATAGACGAATTAAGAAAATATGGAATTGAACCACTGGTAACCATTTCTCATTATGAAAATCCACTTCATCTTTCGCTAGAGTACGGTGGTTGGAAAAATCGTAAACTGATTGATTTTTACCTTAGATTTGCCAGAGTATTATTTGAAAGATATAAAGGAAAAGTAAAGTACTGGCTTACATTTAATGAGATTAATATGCTGACACAGCCGTTTGGCGCAGTTTTCTGTGCAGGGATGCTGGATTCGGAAGATGTATGCCTGCAGAGTCGGTATCAGGCAATGCATCACCAGTTGGTTGCAAGTGCTTTGGCAGTATCTATGGCGCATAAGATTGACAATGAAAATAAGCTGGGGTGTATGCTGGCATATCATAATGGTTATGCTTATACCTGCCATCCAGAAGATGTTTTTTATGCCCAAAGATTTGGCAGATTCATAATTCAATTGCCGGGGATGTTCATGTGAGAGGATATTATCCTGGATTTGCTGCAAGATTTTTTGAAGAAAATGAAATAGAGCTGGAGATTGAGCCGGAAGATGCGGGTATATTGAAGAATGGTACGGTAGACTTTGTTTCTATCAGTTATTATTCCAGTAATTGTGTCAGCGTTGTGAAAGAAGGTGAGCTAACCGCTGCCAATGGAGGGGAAAATATTAAGAATCCATATCTTGAAACTTCTGCATGGGGATGGCAAATTGATGCAGTGGGACTTAGATATGTTTTGAATCAGATTTATGACCGCTATCAGATTCCGATCATGATTGTAGAAAATGGTCTGGGAGCCGTGGATGAGCTGACAGAAGATGGAAAAATCCATGATGAATACCGCATTGAATATATGCGTAAGCATATAGAACAGATGAAGGAAGCTATCCATGATGGTGTAGAACTGGTTGGCTATACATGCTGGGGATGTACCGATCTTGTTAGTGCTTCAACCGGAGAATTGAAAAAAAGATATGGTCTGATCTACGTTGATAAAAATGATGACGGAACAGGAAACTTTGCCAGAATTCGTAAAGACTCTTTTTACTGGTACAAAAGAGTAATAGACTCCTGTGGTGAAAAACTATAAAAGAACAATAAAATATCCTGGCCAGGTTACGGAGCCTAAAAGCTCTGTACCTGCCAGGATATTACTATTCTGTGATGGTAGAGTTAAATAACATTATTTTCACACATGATTTCAGACGAAAGAAGATCAATAATTCTCGACTTTGCGCTCAAAATAAGCTCTTGGATGGGCACATACCGGACATACTTCAGGAGCTTCGTCAGCCATATGAATATATCCGCAGTTGCGGCATTTCCAGCCAAGAGGCGCATCTCCTTTAAATGTTTTATCAGCTTTGTAGGATTCCAGAAGTTTTTTGTATCGGGCTTCGTGAGCAGCCTCTACTCTGGCAACACCTTCAAATTTTTCAGCCAGCTCTTCAAAACCTTCTTCTCTGGCTTCCCGTGCCATTTTTGCATACATATCTGTCCATTCAAAGTTTTCACCCTGAGCGGCATCTTCAAGATTGGTTTCAATATCATGAATTCCATGAAACTCCTTAAACCACATTTTAGCGTGTTCTTTTTCCTGATCCGCAGTTTCCAGATAAAGAGCTGCAAGCTGCTCATATCCTGCTTTTTTTGCAGCGGAAGCAAAGAAGGTGTATTTATTTCTTGCCTGTGATTCTCCTGCAAAGGCTTCCATAAGATTTTTTTCTGTTTTGGTTCCTGCATACTTTGACATGTGGTTTCCTCCTTTATCACTGATAATTGATTGTTTAAAATTGCTATATAGCTTCTTATACCATATCACTCAAAACATAAGTGTGTCAACATATGTTTGATTTAGGCTGTTTTTTACATAAAAGAAAGCGGAGAGCATGTTCTGCTCTCCGCTTCAGAGGCTTACTCTTAGCCGAAGTATCTTTCAAGAAGACCCTGGAATGCTTTTCCGTGTCTAGCCTCGTCACGAGCCATCTCATGAACTGTATCATGGATTGCGTCAAGGTTAGCAGCTTTTGCACGTTTAGCAAGGTCAAATTTACCTGCTGTAGCGCCGTTCTCTGCAGCAACGCGCATCTCAAGGTTTTTCTTTGTGCTGTCTGTTACAACTTCACCAAGAAGCTCAGCGAATTTTGCAGCATGCTCTGCTTCTTCATAAGCAGCTTTTTCCCAGTAAAGACCGATTTCCGGATAACCCTCTCTGTGTGCTACTCTTGCCATTGCAAGGTACATACCAACTTCAGAGCACTCACCCTCAAAGTTTGCACGAAGGTCAGCAAGGATGTCTTCGCTAACGCCCTTAGCTACACCTACAACATGCTCAGCTGCCCAGCTCATGCCTTCTGCCTGTTTTGTAAATTTGTCAGCAGATGCTTTACAGATCGGACATACCTCCGGTGCGTTCTCGCCTTCGTAAACATAACCACATACATTGCATACCCATTTAGCCATAATGATAATCTCCTTTTCTTAAATAATTATTTTTAATAATAGTAATTGTTACTGTTTTGCTATGTCTATAATCTACCATACTGTTTGCTGAATGTCAAGGGAAATTCTTAATTTTTTTCTTTCTTCATGCAATCTTCACACATTCCGAAGAATCTGGCGCTGCAGTCAGTAATTATGCCGTTAAAATGCTCTCCGGCCCTTTTCATAATATCCTGCATGTCTTCTGTTTCCAGATCAATGACACAGCCGCATTCTGTACACATAAAGTGACAGTGGGGCTCTACCCGGCCGTCAAAACGATCTGCGCCGCCAAAGCTGGCAAGTTTTTTGATCTCACCAAGATCAGAAAGCAGAGAAAGATTTCTGTACACAGTTCCAAGGCTGATATTTGGATAGATAGATTTCATGTTTTCATATACCGTATCAGCTGTGGGGTGGTCTGTGCGTGTCATCAGAAATTCCTTGATGGATTCGCGCTGTCTGCTGTATTTTAATGCAGCCATAGGCACACTCCTTTCTCCTGTAATAACAATAATGGTTATTGATATTATATAAAACAGGAGTTGATTTGTCAAGAATTTTCAAATATAAACAAATGTATTTTAAGATTATCAGCTTTTATTTTTTGTTATGTTTTGCCAGGGAACAAAAAAACAGCTTTAAAGCTGTTTTTTCATTACATTTCAGGCAGGATTTTACTGGACGTCCAGACGTGACAGATGTTCTACCAGGATTTTTCGTATACCGGAATATTCTCCCAGTCCTTTTAAAACAGGTTCTACCTCATAGCCGGCTGATTTAAACTGGCTGTACCAGGATTCCGGATCATCCCCGGCCATATCATTTTTTGCATGGTCTCCTGCCACGATCATAAAAGGAGCCAGAATCACTTTGGAAGGCTGGTAGGAACGGATCATTTTCAGCAGAGTTTCCATGGAAGGGTAGGCTTCAACCGTTCCAAGGAAGATATTCGAATATCCTTTGTCTTTAAATGTATAGTCCAAAGCAGCGTAAATGGAATTGGAAAAATGCGTAGTGCCATGTCCCATCAAAACAAGAACCTGGTCTTCTTTCAGGCTGGAAAATTCGTCTGCAATGGCCTGGATCACATCCAGGCTGTCCTGTTCGCTGGTAAGCAAAGGATCGCCAAAGGAAATGGAGTGAAAATCCTCCCTGTAGGAAAGGGCGTCCTCTTTCATAAGATCGTTTTCAATACCATTGATCACATGAGTTGGCTGAATAAGAACATCAGTGATTCCATCTCTGCGCATTTGCTCCATGGCCTCTTTTACCGTATTTACATGGATCTGATCCCTGTCCTTCAGCTTTCGAATGATCATTTTGCTGGTCCATGCCCGGTAAAGGGGATAATCCGGAAAGGCTGCCTGCATTTCTTTTTCAATAGCGTCAATGGTTACCTTGCAGGTATCATGGTGGCTGGTTCCGAAGCTTACAGCCAGAATTGCTTTTTTTCTGTTTTCAGTCACGATGTTGTTTCCTCCGTAATGTGGGTTTAAATTAATATCAGAAATGTAGGTTTCAAGTGTTTTTAAATTGCGGGGAAGAGGCAGGGAAGCCTTTAAAATCCCTTTTTTACAAAGACTTTCAAAAAGCTCCAGAACAGCAGGGGTTTCCAGGTTTGTTTTTTTCAGAGCGCCCCGGTTTCCAAAAACCTGAGCGGGAGTTCCCTGCATCAGTACCTTTCCTTCATGAAAAAGCATAACCTCGTCCGCCCATTCGTAGGCATAGTTGACATCATGAGTTGCCATCAGCACAGTGATGCCCTGTTCTGTCAGCTGCTCTACGATATGATTTACCATTGTGGTATGGCGGGGATCCAGAGCAGCGGCAGGCTCGTCCAGAATGATAATATCCGGATGCATGACCAGAATATCTGCAATGGAAACCTGTTTTTTCTGACCTCCGCTTAAGGCGTGGGTGGGCTTATGGCGGAAAGGAGTGATCTCCAGATATTCGATCACATCCTCCACCTCTTTTTTTGCCTGTTCTTCCGGAACCCCAAGATTAAGAATCCCAAAAGAGATTTCCTGAAAAACGCTGGCAGAAAAGAGCTGATTGTCAGGATCCTGGAATACAATCCCTACCTTGCTGCGGAGCTTCAGAAGATCTTTCTTTTTATAGCCCACTTCCTCTCCGTTAAAGTACAGCTTTCCTGACTGAGGCTTCAGTATTCCGGTACAGCAAAGAAAAAAAGTAGATTTTCCACTGCCGTTTGCCCCCATAAAGGCTACTTTCTGTCCCCGTCTGATTTCCAGGGAAAGTCCGTTAAGGGAGTGGGAGTTGTTGTCATCATAGGAAAAGTAAAGCTCATCGGCTTTTAAAATAATATCTGGATTCATAAATAAAATCTCCTCCACAGAGCAAATAAAAATAATGCGCCGTCAAACAGGATAATAGCCAGAATCACCTTTTTTTTTTAGGCGGGCGGGATTCTGACAGAACATGGATAGTTCCGTCATAACACCGGGCTTCCATTGCGTCATAAAGGCGGTTGGAGCGGCTGATGGCGCGTATCATCAGAACAGACCCCATCATACCGAAGGACTTCAGAGCTGTCCGGTAGTTTTTATTTCCAAGCCTGCAGTCCTGAGACATGGAAATCGCGCTGGCAGTTTCCAGCAGAACAAAAATAAAACGATAGATCAGAAGCATAAGCTCGATCAGTATTTTGGGACAGTGCAGTTTCTTTAACACATCCAGGATATCCGGTACCGGAGTGGTAAAGGAAAGAAAGTACAGGCAGGAAACCGCTGCAAGTGCAGTAAGGATCAGCTGCAGGGCATACAGGCAGGAATCCAGACTGGAGGTAAGATACCATGTTCCCACAGGAATGGCGAACAGATCCAGAGGAGTTTTCCGGATATTCAGTATAATAGCCACAGTGCTTAAAAGTAAAAAGGCCAGTGGGGCAGTAAGGAACTTCAGATAGCGAAAAACAGGGACCCCACCATAAAAAACGGTAAGAATCCCTGTTGCTGCTAAAACAATCCCTGCCACTGCCGCGGAACGACTCATTACGCAGATACACAGCGTAATCACAGCGAAGGCAAATTTTTCACCGGCATTTTCATATCTAAGCTTTGACTGATAACAAAGCTTGTCAATGACAATCATAAAAATCTCCTTTCATCAGAGAAGGCCGGATTTTGATCATTGATCCTTCATCCATTTTTTGCGTTCTACAAAACGTCCCATTATAAAGGCGATAATTCCGACTCCGATACCTGTCTGGATACAGAAAAGGAGACTTTCCACCTCGCCCGGAAGCTCTCCGCCAAGAAGCTGTTCAAAAACAGGCGTAGCCCATGGCTCATAAGAGGAATCGACTTCTTCCACAACAACACTTCCGGCATCGTCAGAACCGCCGAACTCGGCATCCTTCAGTACAAACAGCGGGACAAAAGCAATCAGAAAAATGGCAACGATTGCAGCGATTACAGTCTTTTTCATATTATTTTGCCTCCTTCAGAATTCCCATTGCGCGAAGCTCCGGTTTTGCATAGGTTTCAAGACCCATGAAAATTACTACAGTGATGATACCTTCGATAATGGCAAGAGGTACCTGTGTTGGTGCGAAAATAGCCATGAATTTGCCCAGGGCAGCTCCGAAGGTAGTGTCTGCGTTATGAGCAAGAGCAAGCTGGCCGGCTGTGACGCAGTAGGTAAACAGATCGCCCAGAGCAGCCGCAAGGAAAACAGCAACCCGTTTATTACATTCATTTTTTGCACAGAACATAGATCCATAAGAAACAAACGGACCGGCAATAGCATGGAAAAGGTGTTTGCTCCAAGTGTGGTAAGTCCTCCGTGTGCCAGAAGAATCGCCTGGAACAGAAGAACGATCAGTCCCAGAATGGAAACAGCGGCCGGACCGAAGAGAATGGCTCCGAGACCGGTTCCGGTCATATGTGAGCAGCTTCCTGTGACGGACGGTATCTTCAGTGAAGAAATCACGAAGATAAAGGCGCCGGACATGGCCAGCATGGTGATCAGGTTTCTGTGTTCATTCAGAGTCTTTTTTATGGACATAAATCCTGCAATAAGAAAGGGTACGCATAAAACACCCCATGCGATGCAAAAGCTTCCCGGAAGATAACCCTCCATGATATGCATGGCACTGACGTTTGGAACAATGCCGAAAGCAAGAGCAAAGGCTCCGGCAAGTACAAGAATTTTCTTTTGTTTTTTACTCATTTTCTTCTCCCTTCTGATCAAACAGAACTAAAATAAAAAAAACCTGTGCGGTTATACCGACAGGCCATCAGAAGAACAAGAGGTAATAGCAGGAAAATAGAATTGATCTGCTATGAGCCAACCTGTTCTTACACAAGGCCATCGTTCGTAACCTGTGTAAATTTCATGTAAAAGGCAGGCCTTCTGACTTGGGCATCATCACTGCATTTCGTCTTCCCGGGTATCTTCAGATATTCAGTGACATAATGAAATGCGGCTCTTCCGTTACAGCGGCGTGACCGTGTGAGACTTTCACTCAACTTTCCTATTCTCCTGCATAAGCAGACACCGTTTTACATTCAATTCTGAATTTATTGTAGCATAAACCCCAGTGTTGTCAAGGAAAAACGCAGCAGGGATGCAGGAAACCGCAGCGGTCTTTTTTTCTGGATGACACTATGATATACTGGTTCAGGAATGAAAAAAACATAAGAAATTCTTAATAATTTACCCCTTTTATCTTAAACACCATTTGATATTCTTAGTATAACGAATCACAGAAAAGAGACTGTGATCCGGTGTGAATTTAATTTTGTTTCAGGAGGTACAGAGACGTGGCAGAAATACTGGTTTGTGATGATGACAAGGCGATCGTGGAGGCAATAGAGATCTATCTTTCACAGGAAGGTCATCATATTCTTAAAGCTTATGACGGAGAGGAGGCTCTTCGGACACTGCGGGAAAATCCGGTAGATCTGCTGATCATTGACGTTATGATGCCAAAGCTGGACGGAATCCGGGCGACTCTTAAGATCAGAGAGGAAAACCCGCTTCCCATTATTATTTTATCCGCAAAGTCAGAGGACGCAGATAAATCCTGGGCCTGAACGTAGGGGCGGATGACTATGTGACAAAGCCCTTTAACCCATTGGAGCTGGTGGCCAGAGTCAGATCCCAGCTTCGCAGATATACTCAGCTTGGCGCTGTATCTCAGAAAAAGGAAAATGTTTACGTAACAGGCGGACTGACTGTGGATGATGACCGCAAAGAGGTCTGTGTGGACGGAGAACCGGTAAAGCTGACTCCCATTGAGTACAGAATCCTTCTTCTTCTGGTAAAAAATCAGGGAAGAGTATTTTCTACCAATCAGATTTATGAAAATATCTGGAACGAAGAGGCAATAGCGGCAGACAATACTGTGGCAGTCCACATCCGGCATATCCGTGAAAAGATTGAGATCAATCCAAAGGAACCCAGATACCTGAAGGTGGTCTGGGGACTGGGCTATAAAGTAGAAAAGCTTTAAACGCCCGGCAGGTTATTAAGAAGAGAAATCCATATATCAGGAAGATGGAAAGGGGCATTATTATGAAGAAAAAATGGTATAGAAGCAGCGCGGTGAAAGCCGCCGCTCTGGTAGTGGGCGTTGCTTCTCTGACTGCTGCGGCAGCAGGCGGAGCGGCATCTGCAGGAATTATGAGTGAAGGCGTTCTGCCTTTTGACAAAAAGGAATATCTGGAATCCAGAAGCTTTGAGCAGAGTATGCGTCATGCCAGCTTGATGTGCTGATCGCAGAATCAGAAAAAAGCTACATGGAATCAAAACAGGAAAACGAAGAGGTGGATCTGTGGGAGATCCTTGCAGATGAGGAAACGGATACAGAAGGCTCCTCAGGTCTTGTTTACAGGCTCGGCGACCTTGAGAAATGGGTGGAGACCGAGAATTGGGATGCTCATACAGAGGATGTTCTGGTATGTGTGAAGCCGGATGGAAATCTGGAATATATGTATTATGAAGATTTTGAAAAAAAGATCAGAGACGGAGAACTGGGATTTCTGGTGGCAGATACCTATGGAGAATATGATGATGGGGAATATGCAGAAGCTATACTCAGCCGGAAGAAAGCGGCAGCAAGTTTGTGGATGCGCTTTCAGCACAGGGGATTCTGGCATGTCTGAAAAACCATGATTATTCCAGCTACGGATATTATGGAGATATTAATGATTATTATGCTGAAAATATCGGAGTCCTGAATTCCGGCGTTACCGGAATTGCTGATGAGGACGGCAAGATCATTTATACAAACGTGATCAATGAATATTCCGATTATCAGATTGCAGAGGCTTTCCCGCCGGTGGGTGCAGACAGCATCCTGGATATCCTGAACGAAGAGCCCGGATGGAAGGGAAGATTTGAGGATGCCTTTTATGCCCTGAACCATGCTCTTGCTCAGGTACAGATGGAGAAGTCGGCAGAAGCTATGCTGAAAGAGCATTACGGTGAGGGAAAAACCAATTTAAGCTATATTCTGGCCCTGAATCCGGGAAGCCGGGAAGAAAAGATACAGTCCAACACAGATGCAGGAGATTATGAAAAAAGAATCCAGAAATTAAAATCCGGTCAGGATCCGTATGTTGTAGTCACTTCTTCTCCGGAAGAGCATGATACAAACATCGATATTCTGAAGAAAGACCATTACTTTAATCTGTGGCAGCATACAGTGGACAATGCAGCTGCGGATGACCGGGATATCGACTATGTATTTGCCGCCTGGGTCGATAAGGATTTTGCGGCGGACGATCTGCTGGCAGAGGACGCAGAGAATTTTGAAAAATATGCAGCTTATCTTACGCCTTCCATGGCGGTATGCGGCGCAGGGATCCTGATCTTTCTGATCTGTCTTATTATTCTTACTGCCGGCGCAGGAAGAAACAATGAAAAAGAAGAGGTACAGCTGAATTTCTTTGACCGCTGGTATACAGAGATCGGCGCAGCAGCTGTATGTGCTGTGTGGGCAGTTCCTGTATTTCTGTTTCTGGGGCTTGGGATCAATGTAGACTATGTGGATAAACTGAAATATATTGTGGCAGCAGTGGCTGGTCTGGGAGCCTGGACCGCAGTGATGTTTTTGGGCGGCTGGATGAGTCTGGTACGTCGTATAAAAGCAAAAACTTTCTGGAAAAACAGTGTTCTGAGAAAAGTTTTTGGCTTGCTGAGAAAGCTTTTAAGTCTGCTCAAGAAGTTTTGCCTTAAGATTGTGAAAGGCTGCAGAAGGTTTGTTGATTTTTTCGCGGAAAACACAGCCAGCAGGATTAAAATGGCGCTGCTGTTTGGCGGATTCTGTTTCTTCCAGTTTATAATGTGGACAGCCATACTTTGCGGCGGTGTGATCCTTCTTCCGGTTGTTGTGGCTGTGGATATTCTGGGACTGATCTATTTTCTCAGAAAAGCCAGAGGACGGGAGCTTATCCTGGACGGCCTGAAACGCATTACAGACGGCGAGCTTCAGTATAAAATTCCCCTTGATAAGCTTACCGGAGAGCAGAGACAGATTGCTGATTATATTAACCGGATCGGAGAGGGACTTGACGCGGCAGTGGAGGAAAGCCTGAAAAACGAAAGGATGAAGACAGAACTGATCACAAACGTATCCCATGATATCAAGACGCCTCTTACTTCCATTATCAATTATGTAGATCTTTTGAAACGGGAAAATCCTCAGGACCCGAAGATCCAGGGATATCTGGAGATCCTGGAGGAAAAGTCACTGAGACTGAAAACTCTTACCGAAGACGTTGTGGAGGCATCCAAGGCAAGTACAGGAAATATTTCACTGGAAATGGCAGATCTGAATTTTGTGGAGCTTGTTCATCAGGTGATCGGAGAATTTGAGGAACGGTTCCAGGAAAAAAAATCTTTCCATGATGGTACATTTTGATCAGGATGAAGCGATCATCTGCGCAGACGGAAGAAGAATGTGGCGCGTCCTGGAAAATGTTTTTGGAAATGTTGCCAAGTACGCTATGGACAACACAAGAGTTTATGCGGAAATCAAGGTGAATCAGCCAAATGTGACGTTTTCCCTGAAAAACATTTCCGCGCAGCCTCTGAATATTTCTGCAGACGAGCTGACAGAGAGATTTATCAGAGGAGATGTGTCCAGAAATACAGAAGGCAGCGGACTGGGACTTTCCATTGCAAAAAGCCTGACTGAGCTTCAGGGCGGGGAGTTTAAGCTTTATCTGGACGGAGATCTCTTTAAAGTGACAATTACGTTTAAGGTAAAAGAAAAATGATAATTCCGATACTGTCTGAGACAGTGGAAAGAACCCCCTGAAAAATAAGTGATAAAATAAGCCCCCCGGTATCGCTGTGATGCCGGGGGCGCTTTATGGTATCAGAATACTTTTATGAGATTATAGGAATCGTCTACAAGCAGAACATCTGCATATTTGCCCGGAGTAAGGGAACCTACTTTGTCATAGACATGAATACTTTTGGCAGGATTTCTGGTAGCTGCAAAAATAGCTGTGGATTCAGGGATACCGAATTCCATGGCTTTTTTCATGCAGTCAAAAAGATTTGTTGCAGATCCGGCAATGGTACCGTTGGACAGAGTTGCCAGACGGTCTTTCATGGTAACTTCCTGGCCGCCCAGTTCATAGGTGCCATTTTCCATTCCGGTTGCCATCATAGAGTCGCTGACCAGAACAACACGCTCGTCACCAAACATTTTAAAGGTAGTGCGCACAACACATGGATGAATGTGGAAACCGTCACAGATCAGCTCTACCATGCAGTCCTCACTGTCACATGCGGCTCCGATCACGCCAGGATCTCTGTGAGCAAAAGGAGGCATTGCGTTATAGAGATGTGTTACGTGATTTACACCAAGCTCCATGGCTTTTCTGGCACAGTCGTAATCTGCTGTAGTATGTCCGATGGAAATTACTACTTCGTCCTTTGCAGCCTGAATAAATTCAAAGGCGCGGTCTACATTAGGAGCAAGTGTTACCAGTCTGATCTGGTTTCCGGAAGCCTCGTTGCACTGACGGAAAAAGGATACGTCAGGAACACTGATATACTCAGCGGCCTGAGCGCCTTTTTTGGCAATGTCGATCAGCGGGCCTTCCATATTAACGCCAATAATGCGGGCAAGCTTATCGTCCGGTTCCACCTTTGTTGCGGTGGCAAAGATGTCCATAAGTCTGTCCTTTGCAAGTGTCATGGAAGTAGGACAGTAGGAGGTGATTCCGTGTTCTTTTTCATATTTCAGAATTACTTTCAGGCCTTCCGGGTCGGCATCGCAGAAATCATGTCCGAAAGCGCCGTGGCTGTGAACGTCCACCAGTCCGGGAAGAACCTTTAATCCTTCAGCGTCGTATTCGGTTTTGTCAGATACTTCTGCCTCAGAAGCTGCCAGTCTGCCATTTTCAATGTACAGGTCTTTTTTTACAAAGCTTCCGTCTTCCTGAAATACAAGTCCGTTTTTAATAATCATAATATTATCTCCTTGATTTTTAAGATGCAATGATATTGATAATTCTATTATAAGTCTTTGAGAAAATTAATTCAATCTGAAGATTATAAAGAGAAAGAACTTTCAAAGTGCATGTATATTTGAAAAAATTGTACAAAAAATAGATAGTGAAATTGTGCGAGATGCTGAATAGGATGAAAGAACTTTCTTAAAATAAAAATCTATTGAAAAAACTTTCGGAAGCGTTATACTATGTGCAGAAATTGCGAAAGCGGAAAGGAGAGCACGATGGAAAAAAAAATTAAGAGCAGATCAAGGGACATCTGATAGTATCCTGTCAGGCGCTTCCTCATGAGCCTCTTCATTCTTCCTTTATTATGGGCAGAATGGCAAGAGCGGCAGCGGAAGGAGGAGCAATAGGCATCCGGGCCAATACCAGAGAAGATATTGAGGAGATCAAAAAAGAACGTGGATCTTCCTGTTATTGGAATCGTAAAAAGAGATTATCCGGACAGCAAGGTGTATATTACTCCTACCATGAAGGAAATTGATGAGCTCATGGAGGTAAAACCGGAGATTATAGCTGTTGACGCTACAATTTCTTTAAGGCCGGGAAATGTGACTCTGGATGAATTCTATCATCAGATCCGTGAAAAATATCCGGAGCAGCTGCTTATGGCAGATTGTTCTACTGTAGAAGAGGCGCTTCATGCAGACGAGCTTGGATTTGATTTTATTGGAACGACTATGGTTGGCTATACAGAGCAGAGTAAGGGAGACAGGATCGAGGCCAATGACTTTGAGATCATCCGTACAATTTTAAGTAAGGTAAAACATCATGTGATCGCAGAAGGAAATATCAACACACCGGAAAAAGCCAGAAGAGTGGTGGAACTGGGCTGTTACAGTGTGGTTGTAGGTTCTATTATCACAAGACCTCAGCTGATTACAAAATCTTTTACAGAAGAAATGAAAAAGCAGAGAAATAAATCATAAGGGAATACCCCACTGCAGCCTACTGGAATAAGACCAGTGAGCAGCTTTAAACACAGCTATTTACAAAAATTAATCAGCAGCACAGAATCAGCCTGGTCTTTCTTCTAAGCAAGTCCAGGCTGATTATTTCAATAAAAAACAGGAGGAAAATAAAATGATATTTGGAAATATAAAAGACGTTGAGGAATATGGATTTCTGGAGGAAAACGTATTAAAATGTTTAGAGTATGCAAAAAATAATGAACTTGTGGATTTTGAAAAAGGAAGTCATGAAATAGAGGGTGACAACCTGTTTGTTAATATTGTAGAATATGAGACAACAACACCGGAAAACAGAATCTGGGAAGCGCATCGCCAGTATCTGGATCTTCATCTGATGCTGAAGGGAACAGAGGAGATTGATGTGAACTTTATTGACAATATGGTACAGAAGGAATTTGTGGAAAGAGATGATTTTCTTCCTCTGGAAGGAGAAAAAAACAGCCATGTAGTTCTTTCTGCCGGTGATTTCCTGATCTGTTATCCAAAAGACGGACACAGAACAGCTATACAGGTAAACGGACCTGAACAGATCAAAAAGGCTATTTTTAAGATCAGAATTAAATAATCAGTAAACAGATAAAGGAGCGGCAGGATGAAGGAATATATCTGTATTGATATTGGAGGCACTTCTATAAAGCACGGCGTGGTACGAGAGGACGGAACCTTTGCTGTTACAGGAGAAATGCCCACACAGGCCATGGAATATGGCGGCCCCGGGATTATGGAAAAAGCAAAGAAGATCGTTGAAGTTTACAGGGAAGAGTATCAGCCGGAAGGAATCTGCATTTCCACAGCCGGAATGGTAGACTGCGAGAAAGGAAAAATTACTTATGCAGCTCCTCTGATCCCCAACTATACAGGCACAGAAATTAAAAAAACACTGGAAGATCTGTATGGGATTCCCTGTGAAGTAGAAAATGATGTAAACTGCGCAGGCCTTGCAGAACATTTTGCCGGAGCATCAAAAGGAAGCAGCATCAGTCTTTGCCTTACTATTGGTACAGGGATCGGCGGAGCTATTATCATTGACGGAAAAGTATTTCACGGATTTTCCGGAAGCGGATGTGAGGTAGGCTATATGCATCTTCCGGGAGGCGAATTTCAGGACCTGGGAGCAAGCAGTATCCTTGTAAAAAAGACAGCGGAATATAAGCGCATAGATCCTGCATCCATCAATGGCAAATATGTATTTGAACAGGCAAAGCAGGGAGACTCTGACTGTATACGCGCCATTCAGGAAATGTGTGAGGTTCTGGGAATGGGGATCGCAAACATCTGCTATGTAGTGAATCCGGAGGTAGTAGTTCTGGGAGGCGGAATTATGGCGCAGAAAGAATATCTGAAAGATATTCTGAGAGAAAGCCTTGATAAATATCTGATTCCGTCAGTTGCCCGGCATACCCGGCTGGAGTTTGCACAGAATCAGAATCAGGCAGGAATGCTGGGAGCCTATTATCATTTTCGGTCAAGACACTAAGGAACTGTCAGCTGCACATAAACCGGAAGAGGAGGGGGAGCATGGAAAATATTATTCCGCAGATGGAAGCTATTTACAGCAGCTTTACACCTTTGGAAAAAACAATAGCGGATTTTTTTATCCATAATAATGAGAAAACAGATCTGTCATCAAAAAGTGATGTCAAAAAGCTTTTTGTGTCAGAAGCCTCCCTGTCCAGATTTGCAAAAAAATGCGGTTATAAAGGGTATCGGGAGTTTATTTTCTGTTACAAACAGTACGAATCGGGAATGAACAGCAGCAGGCCAGCGATAATATCAAGCTTGTTTTTAACAGCTATCAGGAACTTCTGAATAAAAGCTATTCTCTGATCGATGAAGCCCAGATAGAACGTATCGTAAAGATCCTGACAGAAAAAAAGAGAATTTATGTATATGGAAAAGGCAGCTCCGGTACAGTTGGAACAGAGATGAAGCTTCGGTTTATGCGCATCGGAGTAAATATTGAAGCCATCACAGACGAGCATATTATGAAAATGAACTCAGTTCTGCTGGATGGGGAGTGCGGCGTTATAGGAATCAGTATCAGCGGAAAAACAGAGACTGTTATAGATTCGCTTAAAGCAGCAAAAAAATGCGGTGCAGCCGTAGTACTTATGACATCCCGTAAAGAAAAGAAGTTTGAAGATTTCTGTGATGAGATCATGCTGTTTGCAGTGAAGGAAAATCTGGAAAGAGGAAAAGATATTTCTCCTCAGTTTCCCATTCTTGTTATGATTGATATGCTGTATTCCAGAATACTCCGGACAGAAGGCTTCAGAAGAAGAGAAACTCTCCATGAATATACAATGGAAGCGTTGGACGAAAAATAACAGGTGGTTCAGAGGGCGACCGGTCATTATGACTGGTCGCTTTTTATATACAAATCCGGAAGGGCATGTAACTGCGTGCAGTGAAGAGACTGGCAGGAGGGAAAGGCGCAGGCTCTGGTCAGTTTGCTGTGGGCATAACAATAAAAGTAGTTCAGGGGCAGGAAATTGTGATATACTTGCAGAAAAAGAAAGGCTTATAAGGGAGGAGCACATATGAAGGCAGGTGAATTAAACGGACAGATAACAATAGGAGTATTTTCATCTTCATCTCCTGTTTCGGCAACAGTTCCGGTACGTTATGACCGGGGCATAGAGTATTTAAAGTCCAGAGGCTATGAGATGATACACGGAAGTTTACAGGGAAAACAGGATTTTTACAGATCAGGAACTATTCAGCAGCGGGCAGAGGAATTTAATAATCTGCTGTATAACGAAAAAGTGCAGATTTTGATGGCATCCATTGGAGGAAATAACACAAATTCGATTCTTCCGTATATTGATTATGAATATTTGAAAAAATATCCGAAAATAATTATCGGGTATTCAGATACCACTGCGCTGCTTCTTGCCATTTATGCGAAAACCGGACTGGTGACATTTTACGGTCCTGCAGTAGCGTCTTCCTTTGGGGAGCTGCCGCCTTTTGTGGACCGGACTTTTGAGTACTTTGATTCCATGGTAAAAGGCAGGATCACCTGTCCCTATGATTATCCGATGCCGGAGTTCTGGACAGATGAATTTATTAAATGGGATGAACAGGATCGTTCAAAGGCACAGTACAAAAATGACTGGATCTGCGTAAAGACGGGAATATGTCAGGGAAGCTCATCGGTGGAAACTTGAATACCATGGAGGGATTTTTTGGAACAGAGTATATGCCTGAGATCCGGAAGGGAGATATTTTGTTTATAGAGGATTCCCTGAAGGATGCATGTACCATTGAGCGTTCCTTCTCATTGCTGAGGCTTGCCGGAGTATTTGACAGGTAAGTGGAATTATCCTAGGAAAACATGAGAAATTTGACGATAACGGAACAGGAAGAAAGCCTTACGAAATTCTGCAGGAGGTTCTGGGAGAAACAGAGATTCCGGTTCTGGCAGAGTTTGACTGCTGTCATACACATCCCATGTTTACACTGCCTCTTGGCTGCCAGGTAAGACTGGATGCGGAGAATAAAACTGTTTCCCTGCTGGAAAGTCCGTTTGTACAGTGAGATCGGAGAAGGCAGTTTCTTTTTTTACATTTGTGAAGGCGTCTGAGGTAAAGGATGTGAAAAAGTATAATCATGCAGTGTCAGTTTTGTGGAGTACAGGTACAGTTTTATTTGAAATACTGGGGATTCCGCTGCTGTTTATCAGGCAGAATTCGCCCTGGGCAATTTTTCTGGTGCTGGGAACAATGTTCTGGGTAATAGGAATCAGCGTTGCGTATATGCGGATTGAAGCTAGGTATAAAAAGTAAAGCCGGACAGGTGATAAAGATACTGACAGGAAGTGATTTTGAGATCAGAGAAGAGGAGGAAAAAATTGATATGTGTAAGGCTCTTGAGGATCTTAAGGAAGAAGGGCGTCAGGAAGGGTGGCAGGAAGGACGCCAGGATGGCATTAGAAAGCTCATCCTGAAAATACTGGCCAAAAACCAGTTTTCTTATGAGGAAATTGCAGACATGACAGAAATGTCTGTAGAGGAAATCATGGAAATTGACAGGTCAGCTGCCGGACAGCAGTAAAAGGTTCGGATAAACAAAGTTTTATCTTGGGTAAAGCATGTATTTTGGGGCTGTTTTCTGCTGAAATCATGAAAATGTAATTTGCTAAATCCTTATAAATATGCTAGTATTTAAAGAGCGATTCGTACCTGTCAGGCATTGGCATGTCTGCTTGACAGAGACGGCAGTTTATCATTTACAAAATACCCCAGGAGGATTTTTTATAATGGAAAAGCAGAAGTATTATATTACAACAGCTATCGCTTATACTTCCGGTAAGCCTCATATCGGAAATACCTACGAGGCTGTTCTGGCAGATGCCATTGCACGCTACAAAAGACTGGAAGGATATGATGTATTTTTCCAGACAGGAACAGATGAGCATGGCCAGAAAATCGAGCTGAAAGCAGAAGAAGCAGGCATTACACCTAAGGAATTTGTTGATAATGTATCCGGCGAGATCAAAAATATCTGGGATCTGATGAACACTTCCTATGACAAATTCATTCGTACTACAGACGAAGACCACGAGAAACAGGTTCAGAAGATCTTCAAAAAAATGTATGCAAAGGGCGATATTTACAAGGGACATTATGAGGGAATGTACTGTACTCCCTGTGAGTCCTTTTTTACAGAGAGTCAGCTTGTAGACGGCAAATGTCCTGACTGCGGACGTCCCTGTGTTCCGGCTAAGGAAGAGGCATATTTCTTCAAAATGAGTAAATATGCAGACCGCCTTATTGAGCACATCAAGACACATCCTGAGTTTATCCAGCCGGAGTCCCGTAAAAACGAGATGATGAACAATTTCCTTCTTCCGGGACTTCAGGATCTCTGTGTTTCCAGAACTTCCTTTAAATGGGGAATTCCGGTAGATTTTGATCCGAAGCATGTTGTTTATGTATGGCTTGACGCTCTTACAAACTATATCACAGGAATCGGATATGACTGCGACGGAGACAGCACAGAGCAGTTCGGTAAGCTGTGGCCGGCAGATCTTCATCTGATCGGTAAGGATATTATCCGTTTCCATACAATTTACTGGCCTATCTTCCTGATGTCACTGGATCTTCCGCTTCCCAAGCAGGTATTCGGTCATCCATGGCTGTTACAGGGCGATGGAAAAATGAGTAAATCCAAGGGAAATGTGCTTTATGCAGACGAGCTTGTGGATTTCTTTGGAGTAGATGCAGTTCGTTACTTTGTGCTTCATGAGATGCCGTTTGAGAACGACGGCGTGATCACCTGGGAGCTGATGGTGGAGCGTCTGAACTCCGAGCTTGCCAATACTCTTGGAAATCTTGTAAACCGCACCATTTCCATGTCTAACAAATATTTCGGCGGCGTAGTGGAAAACAAAAATGTAACAGAGCCTGTTGATGAGGATATGAAAGCTTTTGTACTGGCAGCGCCGGGCAAGGTTGCAGCCAAGATGGAGAAGCTCCGTGTGGCAGACGCCATGACAGAGGTATTCAGTCTCTTTAAACGCCTGAACAAATACATTGACGAGACAATGCCGTGGGCTCTTGCAAAGGAAGAGGACAAGCAGGACCGTCTTGCAACTGTGCTCTATAATCTTGTAGAGGGAATCACCATAGGAGCAGCTCTTCTGGAGGCATTTATGCCGGAGACAACAGAGCGTATTCTTGCACAGCTTAATGCTGAAAAACGCAGTTTTGAATCACTGGATACTTTTGGCCTGTATCCGTCCGGCAATAAGGTTGTAGAAAAACCGGAAATTCTGTTTGCCCGTCTTGATCTTAAAGAGGTAATGGCAAAGGTAGAAGAGCTCCACCCGCCTGTACAGGAAGAAAAGGAAGAGGAGTCCGGAATTGATCTTGAGCCAAAAGCAGAGATCACATTTGAGGATTTTGAGAAGCTGCAGTTCCAGGTTGGCGAGATCATTGCCTGTGAGGCAGTAAAAAAATCCAAAAAGCTTCTTTGCTCTCAGGTAAAGATCGGAAGTCAGGTTCGCCAGATCGTATCCGGAATCAAAGCCCATTACACCCCTGAGGAAATGGTAGGCAAAAAGGTTATGGTAGTTACCAACCTGAAGCCTGCGAAGCTTGCAGGAGTTATGAGTGAGGGAATGATCCTCTGTGCAGAGGATGCAGAAGGCAATCTTGCCTTATGACACCGGAGAAAAACATGCCGGCAGGAGCAGAAATCTGCTGATAAAACGGAACTTTATTAAGAGTAGAAACTTATGTTTGCGGAGGAAAGAATTTTTATTTTTTGTTATCCGCAGACGATGAATATGAGAAAAGGCAGATCATGTGTTGTGTTTCCTGGTAAACATTGCAAGGCATTATGATTCTGCCTTTTTTCTGTATCTGAAAATGGCTGACAGCCAAATATAAATTTGCAGTTTTATACTATGCTGCTCTGCTTGACGTACCTCTCTAAATTTTCTATACTAGAGGGAGTATAAGGAGGTTGTATTGATGGGGAAGGAATTCAGCCATTTTGATCATAAAGGAAATGCAGTGATGGTGGATGTTTCCGGTAAGGAGCCCACTTTTCGGACATCTGTAGCCACAGGCTATATTTCCGTGGGAGCAGAAATCATGGCGGCGGTTACGGGAGGAAATGTAAAAAAAGGCGATGTTCTCGCGTAGCCAGAGTAGCAGGGATCATGGGGGTGGAAGCAGACTTCTTCTCTGATTCCAATGTGCCATCCGCTGCCAATCCAGAAGTGTGCAGTTGATTTTGAACTGGATCAGGAAAACAGCCGGATCCATGCGTACTGTACGGTAAAGACAGAGGGCAAAACCGGGGTGGAGATGGAGGCTCTGACAGGCGTACAGACAGCGCTTCTGACAATTTACGACATGTGTAAGGCTATTGACAAGCATATGGTAATGTCGGAGATCCATCTTGTAGAAAAAACAGGAGGAAAAAGCGGAGATTTCCGTTTTAAGGACAAATGATAGACCGTTGTGGAAGAACGATAGATTATCTTCGGATCTCGGTGACAGACCGCTGTAATCTCCGCTGTATTTACTGTATGCCGGAAAACGGCGTCAAGCTGGTGGAGCGAAGTCAGATCCTTCGGGAGGAAGAAATCATAAGAATCAGCCGGGTTATGGCACAGCTTGGAATTACCAGGATCAAGCTGACCGGAGGAGAACCGCTGGTACATGTAAGGATGCCGGAGCTGGTATGTCAGATCAAGGAGATTCCGGGAATTAAAAAGGTAACCCTGACTACCAATGGAACTCTTTTAAAGGAGCAGATGAAGGAACTTGCAGAGGCGGGGCTGGATGCAGTGAATATCAGTCTGGATACTCTGAACAGAGACTGCTTTCAGAAGATCACAAGAAGAGATCTTTTAAATGAAGCTCTGGAGGGGATTCAGGAGGCCCTGCGCTATCCGGGTATTTCTGTGAAGATCAACTGTGTTCCTCTGGGAATAGAGGGGCAGGATCTCTGTGAGATTGCAGAGCTTGCCCGGAAATATCCGGTTCATGTGCGTTTTATTGAAATGATGCCTATTGGCTGCGGTATGGAATTTAAGGGAATGTCAGAAGAGGAACTGACAGAGCTTCTGGAAAAGCGCTTTGGGTCTCTGACTCTTTATCAGGGAGAACCTCTTGGAAACGGGCCGTCCAGATATTATGAAGCACAAGGATTTGAAGGAAAACTGGGCTTTATCAGTGCAGTCAGCCATAAGTTCTGTAAAGACTGTAACCGGATCCGCCTGACCTCTCAGGGATATCTGAAAACCTGCCTTCAGTATTCGGCGGGAAAGGATTTAAGAGAGATTATAAGAAACGGCGGCACAGATGAGGAACTGACACAAGCAATTCTGGAGGCACTGGAACAGAAACCGGACGGACATCAGTTTTTGGAAAAGGCACAGGCAGACGACACAGAAAAGCTCTGTATGTCTCAGATAGGAGGGTGAAATATGAAGCGGGTAGCAATCATAACATCAAGTGATTCCGGTTACCGGGGAGAGCGGGAAGATTTAAGCGGGCCGGCAATCCGTGAAATTCTGGAAAGAGAAGGATATCAGGTAGTGTCTCTGGATATTCTTCCTGACGACAGAGAAATACTGAAAAATAAAATGGCAGAAATCGCGGATCAGGGGCTGGCGGAGCTGATCCTTACTACAGGCGGCACAGGCTTTTCGGAGAGAGATGTAATGCCGGAAGCGACAGAGGATATTATTGAGCGAAGGGTTCCGGGAATCCCGGAGGCTATGCGTGCTTACAGCATGACTATTACAAAGAGAGCAATGCTGAGCAGGGCTTCAGCAGGAATCCGCAAAAAAACACTTATCATCAATCTTCCCGGAAGTCCAAAGGCAGTACGGGAAAATCTGGAATATATTATTGATTCTCTGGAGCACGGAATAGAAATCCTTACAGGAGAAGCGTCTGACTGCGCCCGAAAATAAAAGATTTCCGGACAGAAGCCGGGAAGACTGAGGGGCTCGGAGAGGTTTTACAGGGGAAAATCATAATAATAAAGAAGGTAATGAATTATGGGAAAAGTAATAGCAATTTGTATCAGTGAGGAGAAAGGCACACAGAAACACAGTGTACAGGAAGCGGAATTTATTGAGGACTGGGGAATCAAAGGGGATGCCCATGCCGGAAAGTGGCACAGACAGGTAAGTCTTCTTTCGTTTGACAAGATTGAAGATTTCCGTGCCAGAGGCGCTGAGGTGACAGACGGAGCCTTTGGAGAAAATATTGTAGTAGAGGGCTTTGATTTTGCCGCTATGCCTGTAGGTACAAGATTCCGCTGTAATGACGTAATTTTGGAAATGACACAGATCGGAAAAAAATGCCACCATGGCTGTGCGATTTTCCAGGCTATGGGAGACTGTATTATGCCAAGAGAGGGCGTATTTACAAAAGTAATTCACGGCGGTGTGATCCGTCCGGGAGACGAATTTCTGTGTTGTGAAAAAGGACAGGATGAATGAAAACATACAGTATTTTTGAGACACATGCACATTATGACGATGAGGCTTTTGAGCCGGACAGGGACGGGCTTTTAAGCTCTCTTCAGGGGAATGGAATCGGCACCGTGGTAAATGTGTGCGCCTCTGTGGGGGAGCTTGGGCGCACAATTGCTCTCACAGAAAAGTATCCCTTTGTTTACGGCGCAGTGGGAGTGCATCCGGATGATGCGGATAAAATGACAGAGCAGACATTAAATGAGATCCGTGAGCTTTCCCGCAGAGAAAAGATTCTTGCCATTGGCGAGATCGGGCTGGACTATTACTGGCATAAGGAAGAGGCAGCGCACGAGATCCAGAAAAAAATGTTCCGCGCTCAGATGGATATTGCCAGAGAAGAAAAGCTTCCGTTTATGATCCACAGCAGAGATGCTGCAAAGGATACTCTTGATATTGTGAAGGAGTATATGGACGAGGGTATGTACGGCGGAATCATCCATTGTTTTTCCTACGGAAAGGAAATGGCTGAGCAGTACCTGAATATGGGATTATATCTTGGAATCGGCGGAGTAGTGACTTTTAAAAATGCAAAAAAATTAAAAGAGGTTGTAGAATATGCCCCTCTTGAACAGCTTGTTCTGGAAACAGACAGTCCGTATTTAAGTCCTGAACCCAACAGAGGAAAAAGAAACAGTTCCCTGAACCTGCCCTATGTAGCCCGGGCTATTGGAGAACTGAAAGGGATTTCAGAGGAGGAAGTGATTCGCATTACAGGTCAGAATGCAGAGAAGCTTCTTTTTCATCGCATAAAATAGAGTCATATAAAATAAAATCATATAAAAAACTGCTGTGGAAATTGTTTCAGGTAAACAAAATCTGCAGCAGTTTTTATATACGTTTAAGCTTCCTCATCTTCATAGCCGGAGTCGTAATCTCCGGAACTGTCATCATAGCCATCATCTTCTGTTTCCTCAGAGGAATCCCCGGAACCGTTATCATAGCTGTCAGATCCTCCGTCTGAATTCTCCCCGGAACCTTCGCCGGTATCATCAGAAGAGGTATTATCAGAACTTCCAAGCTGTTCATAATACTGATCGGAGCTGACAGACCATGTATCTTCTACATAATTTCCTTTGGAATCCGTCATGTTCAGTTCATAGTCAAAGGAAACCTCCAGAAGATTGGTTCTGGTGGACGGCTCCACATTCATGGACATGATCTCATCGAATTTTTTTCGGAGATTATCCAGGGTGAATTCATCACCAATGATGTCCCGCACTCCGTGCTGAGATGCCAGATCTTCGGTGTAGTCTTCCAGCATATATGGCTAAAGACGCCTCATCTTTATTATAGTGCATAACCATAGGCTTTACAGTGGCATCCAGAATTTCTACAGTGGTTTTTCCTTTCAGCACAGATTTCTGGATGGTAAAACCGGCCATGCCTTCCAGCAGCTCCGGAAGCTCCTGCTGAGTGGAAACAAAGTTGCCAAGAGAATAAAAAATCAGCATTTCGTTTCCGTTATCGTCAGACATGCGTCCATATGGCTGAAGTACATGAGGATGACCGCCGATTACAACATCGACCCCCTGTTCCATCAGAAAGGCAGCCCACTGCTTCTGATATTCGGTAGGCATGGTTTCGTCCTCTTTTCCCCAGTGAGCGACAAAAATAAGGCAGTCGCTGTCTTCCTTTGCTTTCTGGATCATAGAAGCAACTTCGCTTTTTTCAAAAATATCGATCATATAATCTTTTCCGTCTACATAATCTCCGTTGTTAGTTCCGTAGGTGTAGTCAAGAAAAGCAATTTTAATCCCGTTTACCTCCAGTGTTTTTACAGTATCTGCATCTTCCTGACTGGAATGGATGCCCAGTACAGGAACTTCCGGATAGTTGGTCTTCCAGAAATCCAGAGTCTGTTCTATGTAGTCAGGACCATAGTCATCAATGTGATTGGTGGCTGATTCAATGACGTCAAAGCCGGCCTTGATCAGAGCGTCGCCTACTTCTGTAGGTGTGGCAAAGGAAGGATAGGAGCTGACCGCACTGTGGTCTGTGGTAAATACAGTTTCCTGGTCGATCATGGCTATATCTGCGGCCTGGATCTCATCCTTAACATTCTCGTAGATATGCTCGTAATTCCATGTTCCGGATTCATACTGGCCGGACTCTATCAGACTTCCATGGTAAAGATTGTCTCCTACAGCGATAACAGTGGCGGTAGATACTTCCGGAGTATTGGCCTTTTTTTCTGCTTCTGCTTTTTTTATTGCAGCTTCTTTTTTTGCAGTTTCTGCAGGCTTCTGTATCAGATTGTAGTCAAGCTGGAGGAAAAGGACAACCAGAATGACCAGAACTGTCACAGAGCAGAAAAAGGCAATCCGGGAATTGCTTTTTTCTCTGAGATTGAGAGGTATATTTTTATTTTTTTTCATGGCAGATTCCTTTATATTAATTTCGTGGATTTTCTTATTTATTATAGCAAAAAGAGCGCACTTTTGACAAGTGCAGCCGAAATGTTGCTGGTTACCCCTAAAATGAAATTTTAAATTCCACCGCCCTTATGCGGTGGAATTTACCTCCGCATAGTTGATATTTACTCTTTCATACAGAAATGGTATGGTTATCTCTCCTTCTGACAGCAGTAGAAGGAGGAACAATAAAATTACAGAGAAAGCCGGAAGCTTCAAAAAAGTGCTTTGTGCCGGGACTGGTTTGGGGTATAATAAAGAAAACATACAGGGAAAGGAGCCAGCTATGAATCTGTTGAAACGGTAAATGATGTTCTGGTAAATTTGTTTAATGAAATTATGGACATTGAGGAGAGGGCTCTGATCACTCCTGAATATAAGGATATTTCTGTAAATGATATGCATGTAATAGAGGCTGTGGGGATCCGGAATCCAAGGAGCATGTCCGCAATAGCAAAGGATCTCTCCGTTACGGTAGGAACCCTGACAATAGCTGTAAATCATCTGGTAAAAAAAGGCTATATCAATCGGGGCAGAAGTGAAGAAGACAGGCGGGTTGTTCTTGTTTCCCTTTCGGAGAAGGGAGAAAAAGCCTATCATCATCACCGGATGTTCCATGAACGAATGGTAATGTCGGTTTTAAAAGGACTGGACAGGCAGGAGACAGAGACTCTGACAAAAGCTTTGAGCCATCTGCAGGATTTCTTCAGAAATTACAGAGACGAATAAAAATATATGGGGGCGTTGGGCCCCCATAATTACTGTGTCATATATTTATACAGAACCGGAAAGGGAACAGGGCCGATTTCCAGTACTTTCTGATGAAACAGCCTGAGATCAAAAGCCTCTCCAAGCTCTTCTTTCTGCATTTCTTTCAGATCAAGAAAATTCAGATATCCCCAGTAATATTTCAGGTAGTTGGCAGGGGTTTCCACGATATACTGATAGATTTCCTGGATAACATCTGTTTTCTGGATGCCAAAAACACGTAAAAACCGGGCTGTCTGGGACTGATTCCATCCATGCTCATGGATGCCGATATCCAGAAGTGAATAGATGCACAGATTAATGCTTCTGTTCAGCCAGTACAGAGATGAAAGGTTTTTTGCATCACTGTCCTTTATAAAATTATCCGCATAGGAGGGAAGGCAGGATTCCACATAGGTTGCCCATCCTTCTACGTAACCGCCGCAGGAGATCAGATAACGGATATCTTCCGGCTGACAGGAGGCAAAAGAGGTAGTCTGATAAAGATGTCCCGGAAAGCTTCGTGAGCAAGAGTGGAAACAAGTTCCGGACCGGAGTGGCGGCCTGAACGGTTAATATAAATCACGTTGGGGGTTCCGGTATCTAATGGCGGCGTCAGATAAAAGGCAGGACTCAGGTAATCCTCCATAGATTCATGTACATAGAGAACCTCATAAGGAGCAGACGGTGGTTCCGGGAAATCCGCCGTGATACACTGGCTGAGCTTTTGAAGAATCTGCTCCGGATCAGTGGAAAAAATTTCCGGATTTTGCTGAAGTTTCTCAATAAGAGCAGAATTTTTGCGAAGCAAAAGCTGCATTGCTTTAAAATCTGCGGAAAGCTGTGACAAAAGTCTTTTTTCTATGTCGGCAACGGAGGCATAGGAGCCAACCTGACTTTTCAGCAGATATTCATAATATTCTTTTCCGCCTGAAAAATGGGCAAGCCCCCGGCTTGACACTCCTGTTCCTCGAAGTGATTCCAGTCCCTGGATAAGACGCTGATAGGCAGGAATGACCTGGGATTTCAGGATTTTTTCATGAGCATCCAGAAGTTTTTTCTGATCTTCCGGGGAAAACTTTCCGTAATCTTCCAGCTTCCGGGCAAAAACCTCCAGCATGTAATTGGAATCAGGATCTTTTATAAATGCTTTGCACTGCATGAGAATCCTGTCCAGAGTGGCATCGCTCATAAAAAATCCGGCCTGTGATTTCTGCTTCTCAAATTCCAGGATACTTTGAAAATATGGCTTGACAGAAGAAAGAAGATTCAGATAATCTGCAATATCCTGATCTTCATAAAATGCATATTCTGCAAGCAGAACAGGAAGCTGTGCCTGTGTTCCGAGACTGGGGGAAAGCATTTCTTCCAGAAGCTCATTTCCTTTGAGCGAAAGCCGGGTATGAAAATACAAAAGAAGCATATCAAGAGTAATCTGATTTTCACGGGAAAGCCTGGATGCAGAAAAAGATTTTAACTTGTTCAGATGATTTTCACAGGCTTTGTATGTATCGGACATATCAGCGCTGACAGTGCCGAGAACAGGCGCAGGCGGGTAATCCCTTCTTTTTCCGGATGGGCGAGAGAGTAATGGAGAGTCAGCATGTTTTCGGAAACCTCTTTTTTAAAGATTTCCCTGCAGAAGGTTTCAAATTTTCCATTTTCAGACCAGACATGGCTGGAAAAATATCCGATCCCCATACCGGAGAGAAGAACAAGGAACAATGAGGCAGTGATTAAAAAGGTTTTTTTGTATCTGCGCAGAAATGCGGGCATAGAAATACTCCTGGCAAGCGTGTTTTTACTATTTTATTGGAAAAAATACAAATGTATGCTACACTGAAAAAAGGTTAAGACAGATAAAAAATCAGCAGAAAACTGAGAAACGGAGGAATCTATCATGTCGGAAATATATGATTTAGCGATACTGGGAGCGGGTCCGGCTGGGATCAGCGCAGCTATTTATGCTGCAAGGGCTCAGCTTAATACCTTGTGGGTGGAAAAAAAGTTCGCTCAGGGCGGTCAGATCGTAGATACTTATGAAGTGGATAATTATCCGGGAATGCCCGGGATCAACGGACTGGATCTGGGTGAAGCAATGGCTTCTCATGCGGAAAAACTGGGACTGACTCCGGTAAGAGAGAATGTCATATCCATAGAGCTGGAGGAAGGAATTAAGATCATCCGCACCCGTAAAAATGAATACAGGGCAAAAACTCTGATTCTTGCAATGGGAGCCGCTCACAGAACTCTGGATATTCCGGGGGAACAGGAGCTTGGGGGAATGGGAGTATCCTACTGCGCCACCTGCGACGGAGCTTTTTTCCGGAATCAGACAGTTGCTGTGATCGGAGGAGGAAATGTAGCGGTGGAAGATGCGATTCTTCTTTCCCGAACCTGTAAAAAGGTTTATGTGATCCACAGAAGAGATGAACTCCGGGCGGATAAAATACTTCAGGAAAAGCTGTTTGCCTGCGAAAATGTGGAAATCATATGGGATACCGTGCCTCTTGCCATTGAGGGAGAAAACAAGGTGACTGCACTGAAGATCCAAAATAAAAAGACAGGGGAAGAGCAGCAGATTTCTCTGGAGGGAGTCTTTGTTGCTGTTGGAATCGTTCCGAATACAGAGCTGGTTCAGGGACTGGTGAAAGTGGATGAAGGAGGATATATTTCTGCAGGAGAAGACTGTGCTGCAAGTGTTCCGGGGATTTTTGCAGTAGGAGATATCCGCACCAAGCAGCTGCGTCAGGTAGTGACTGCAGTGGCAGACGGAGCAAATGCTGTGATCTCTGCAGAACGCTTTTTATAATATCAGAAACCAATATGAAAGATACAGGAAAGAGCGGCATGCTCTTTTTCAGACAGACTGAATATGTAAAATAAAGCGCTGAAAAACGACCATACATGACGTGTGGTCGTTTTTTTAAGGTCATCAGAGAGTGAGATATTTCAGAAGTTAAAAGTGAACTTGCATGTTTGGTTCGACAGTCTGTGTTCATCGGCTTCCAAGTACTTTTTTTACAAAAACGCTCAGAATAGGGCATAAAAATCTGAGCAACCGGTCCTACGATAAAGGCGCAGATAATAGTTCCAGGACCGAAGGTTCCTCCTAAAAGAAAGCCGGCTGCAACAAAAAAGCAGTCTGTTAAAATACGGACAAGACCAAAAGCTCTGTGGGTTTTGTCGCTGATCACAATGGCCACCAGGTCATTGGGGCCTGTTCCGGCCTCTGATTTAATGACAATGGTCATCCCCAAAGCAAGAATCATGCATCCTGCAACAAGGACAATAACACGTATTGCAAGGGGAAGAGAGCTGTTGATATAGTCTCCAAGGATTACAGTGAAAAGATCAATGATCGGTCCCCCAAGGAACATGCAGATAATGGTTCCGATCCGTATGTAGCTTCTGTCAATCACAAGCAGTACCAGTATGATCAGAAAGCAGATCATCATATGAGTGCGTCCGTGAGTCCAGTGAAGTGCATCCGGCCATGGAATGCTTCGGAAAATTCCCTGTACCAGAACATTAAAAGGGTCTGTGCCAAGGTTTGCCTGAATAAAAAAGGTAACCCCCAGATGGGCTACAGACAGACCAAAAATAAGCAGAATGATTTGTTTGACTTTTTGCGTAAATGTCATAGCAGATAGTTCCTTTGCAGTATTTTATAAATATTTTATCACAGGAGGCCCGATTGTAAAAGACGAATTTCCGAAAAGGGGAGAACAGAAGGAACAGGATTTATAATTGTTCACAGCACCCTGATCAAAAGGCAGTATGAACAGCAACGAAATTATTACAAAAAGTGCCGTGATTATAACAGGTTTTACAGAACGGAAAAAGAAAGGGATATAATAAACATAAATAATAATTTCGTATAGCGGGAGGAAAGAAAAATGAATAATAAAAAAATGATCGCAGTATTTATAGCATTGGGAATGACAATGATGTGCTTTTCGGGCTGTAGTCTGACAGAAGAATCCACATCAGCCCTACAGCAGCGCCAAGTCCGCAGGCAACGGCAACCGCTGCACCGAAGGCAACAGCAACGCCAACGCCAAAGGCAACCGCTACACCGAAACCTTCTAGCACAGGCTCTCAGAGCAGCGCCGGTTCACAGTCCGGAAGCAGCAGTTCCTCACAGACAGGAAATAATTCGGGTAATTCTTCATCAGGAAACGAAGCAGAGGAAGAATATGAAATTCAATACATCAGTGGAAATGTAATGACTAATGATGACACATCAATGACGATAGAGACAGGCTCCGATGGCAATTTTTATGAAATGACTTTTGATATCAGTGATGCAGAAGTGAATATTGAGGAAAATGAGGTAGTCGGAGCCAGCAGTCTTCGAACAAGTCTGAATGTGGATGTGGATTATTATGTGAAAGATGGCGTGAATATTGCAACCTATATACATAGTGATGGAATTGAATATTTTTCTCCAAGTTTTTTGTATAAGTATGAACAGGAACAGCAAATGCAGGAAAACTCTCAGGACTATGATGATTCCTCTGATTATGAAGAGCCTCAGGATAGTGGAGATACAGAGGATTACGGAGAGGATTATGTAGATGAAGATGCAAATTCAGAGGCAGATTACTAGGAGACAGAGGTAAAAGAGAAGAGGGAGCTGTATTATACAGCCCCCTTTTCCTGAAATACAAGTTAGACATCGGCAAGTCTGGCAAAAGTATCTCGCCCTGCCATTCCATCTGCAGCTAATCCCTGAGAAGACTGGAACTTAATTACACCCTGTTTTGTGGATGGACCGAAGTCGTTATCAATACCACTGTTCAGCGTAATATTGTGGGCATAAAGACCAATCTGAAGAACTCCAACATAAAGATTATTAGCGCCTTCAGAGAGGACATGGGCAGCACAGGCATTGGAAGTATTTGTTCCCCAGATGCCATCGGTTGCAAGCCCGGCACCATATACGGAGTTCAGGGCGGACTGGATTGCTTTAATATAAGCTTTTTTGCAGGCTGGTCCCCAGATACCGTCTACGGCAAGTCCGGCACTAAATTTGCTGTTTAAAGCCTTCTGAGCAGTTGTAACAGGAGAAGATCCTGTAGAGCCGGAATCTTTGCCAACATAGTCTTGATGCATATATCCGATACCAATTCCGGAAACTCTTACATGAACCCATACACCGGAACTTGTGCCGTCAAGTTCCAGCTTAGTACCTTTGGATACCATACCCATTACAGTACCACCCGGAGTCTTACGCACATAGACATCGTCACCAGTACATACAGCGGTTCCCGTGGTTACCCATGTAGATGGAGGAACAGGATCCTCACCGGAGCCATTGATAGAAGTTACAATACTGTAGTCCGGTCTGGCGAATAAGGTACCACTGTTGACAGAACGATTTTTCTGGAAAACACCTCCGCCATTGGGATCAATTCCGCTTCCACCGCTTGTGTTTCCTTCAATGGTAGTGAACTGGCTGCCATTGACGGAAATAACTAAACCAGTGTGGTAGTAACCCTGGCTGCTAGAGTAGAACATAACAATATCACCGACTTTAGGAGTGGAATAATGTGTAAAGCGGGTTGACAGGTCATAAACGGAAATATACGGCCAGTGTTTTAAAAGTTCAATTGCTTTAGATTTACCGAAAGCTTTCATAAACACCCAACTGATAAAGCCGGCACACCAGTAAGAACCCTGATATTCTGGAGCAACATCTCTCCAATATTTGGTATAATTTCCATTACCGGCATTTGCTGTTTTATCGTCAAGATCTTTGTTGCTTGCTTTTTCGAGATACCCAATTTCAGCTTTTGCGATTTTAATAGCTGCCTGAATGGCTTCTGCAGCAGTTACCTTATAATTGGTAATGTGTGTTTTAAGAGCATTGTATACCATTTTCTGGCGGCTTTTATAAGCGCCAACCTGATTTCCGGTGTCCGTCTGGCAGGCAGCATAAAGGTGATCCAAAGTATAGGGCTTTGCAGTTTTTGCTAAAATTCTTTTTACAGCGGAAGCCCCGCCCTGATGTCTGAAATTAGCGCACATCATTTTGGCATCCATATATGTAACACCAAGAGCAGCAGCTTCTTTTACATAAGCCTCCATCTGAGTGTCTACAAGTTTGTCCTGACAACGATGACCTACAGCAGAGTCAATAATTTTAACAATAGCTTTGGCCTTTGCAGAAGTTTTGGAAATTCGGTAATTGGACCAGTCTGTTTTGGTAAGGTCTGAAGCTACACCGGCATTATCGTATTTCTTAAAAGTTGCAGCATCTGCAGATTTGATATTCAGAAGAAGAGTACGGGCTTCATTTCCGTACCACTGTCCGGCTCCAATAGTGATTGCATGTTCAGAGGAACTGTTTGTATAGGCTTCTGTGAAATCCGCATAGTCTTTCTGTCCGTAAACCTGTCCTCCTGTTTCTACTGCATAGATAATGTTACGCATTACAAGTTTTTCGTGTTCTGTCATTGTTTTTTCATCCTTTCGTGATTTTTAGAATTTGCAAATTCACTTTATAAGAAGAAAAAAATATGACAGGTTGAAACAAAAATTTCTAAATTAGTTTCTTAATCATCTGTTTTTTCTTTTGTAATTATTTTTCTGTAATAAAAAATGTGTATTTTCCTGCTACCATGATACTGGATGTAAACAGAAGAGTTATCATAAAAAGGTGAAGCAGATGTTTTTGTTTTATAAATGCCAGAAAAAATTATTGAAATACTTCCATTATCCATATGATATGGAGTAGTTTATATTTGCGGATGCGTAATTCTTCTGTAGTGAAATCTTCTGCAATGCTGGGAACCGGAGCTATTAAAAAGATAAACAGCAGTGAAAGAGAACTGATTAATGTGCAGGGAAGTATTTCCAGGCGGATATACTGTAACAGTTCCAGAATTCCCCGCAGAGAAAGGATGGAGGTGATAAAACAGGGAAGAAAATCTCTGAAATGAAAGCCGCCTCCATATTTTCTCATTAGCAGAAAAATTATATAGAAGATCAGATAATCTGTAAGCTGGTTCCGGAAAGCAGTCCAGAAGATACAGAAAAGCTGTACACTTGCAGTTTCCAGAACCGTGACAAGCCCGTAGTGATAATAGAGCAAGTCATTTTCTGAAACATCCATTTTGCGTAGGAGAGTATCAATCATGGCGTTTACGTTTATTGGAAATCCACTGCTCCAGATCGTCTGGCGGAACGTTGTCGTGAAAAATAGTAAGACATATGGATGCTCTGCAAATAACAGAGAAGGCACAGGCTGAAAGTAAAATGTGAGATAAAAGAGGTTTAAATTTTTTTAACATAAGATATTCTCCTTGGTTTGTGATAAAGGGATTATAAGAAAAAAAGAAAAGCAGTAAAAACAGTATCGTATAAAATGCATATTTTATGACATATTAAACATATATATGCCAATAGCATATTATGCTGTTAAAATTAATAAGAAGAAAGAGGGAGGGTAAAATATTGTTTAATCCAGTAAATATTATATGTTTCATATTATTAAGCTTATCTATGCAAATATATATGGATATATTTTTTGAAAAGAGGCATTGGCACTTAATCTTAGTTAATCCAGTAATAGCATGTATGACATATATAATATTAATTATATTTCCAAATGTTAACCCATGGGGAAATATAGCTATAGTAATAATCTTTTTTTCTATTTATGGGATGTTTATATATCAGGGAAGGAGAGATAAGATATTTTTCCATATTGTTCTGTGGGAATTAATGGGATGTTTATGCGAATATATAGTGTTGTTTATTCTTTCGTTGTCGTATGCCCAGGAAGTTATTTTTAAAAAAGAATATTACGATTTTGCAAGAACGGTATCTCATTGTCTGCTGGTTTTTCTTACCTTATGCATCAGCAGGATTGTTTCTTATAAAAAAAGCCATGGAGTAAAAAGCCAGAGCAGTGTGATTCTTTTACTTTTAGCTACAGCTACAGTGATTGTTGACTGGGGAGTATATCAGATATATTTGTATCCTAAAAGCACATCTGCCGATTATTATGCAATATTAATAGCATCAATTATGATGGCTATGTCTATAGTTATCATTAAAATATACGAAGGGCTGGGGGAGAAAGCAGAGCTGGAAACCAGAAATACAATTTATCAGAGACAGGTAGAAGCCTATCGAGTGCAGAGTTCAGAGAGAGGAAACGCTAAAAGAATTTCGTCGTCTGAAACATGATATGAAGAATCATCTGATCTATATGGATGAATTGATTCGCCAACAGAAGAATGAAGAGCCTGCAGATATATAGATAAATTGCTGGCATCAAGAGGTCTGGTTTATCAGGGAGCAGTGAACAGTGGAAATATGCTTGTAGACGGGTTGGTCAATTATAAAATTCCATATATAAAATCCTTACATATTGATTTTCGATCAGAGGTAGTGATTCCTTCAAACCTGGAAATGCCGGAGGACAATTTATGTATTATTATCGGGAATCTGCTGGACAATGCGATTGAGGGTACCCGGCAATTACAGGAAAATGAAAGACATATATTTTTTAAATTTGTACTGAAAAAAGATAACTTTTTTTTTTTCATGATACAGAATTCCTGTCAGGAAAATGCTGTTATCAGGAAAGGAAATTATTTCCTGAGCACTAAGAAGGAAAAAGGTCATGGAATGGGAATATTATCAGTAAAGCGTGCCGTAGAGGAATGTAAGGGAGATCTCTGTATTGATGTGCAGAAAAGGAGATTTCAGGTATCTGTTATTTTGCCAAAACAGACAGTGAATATAAAAGGGGATGAAACGAGTGGAAAAAATAATTAAAAAAATATGATCGGTATGTATTGGATATCGGATGCGGCAGGAGAGGAAAAATAAGAATATAATGCAGCAGGAACTGGCGCAGAGATTGGGGATTTCTTACTCGTATTATAATAACATAGAAAAAGGCAACAGAAGCTGTCCGATTGAAGTTCTGATTGGAATATGCAGGGAGTTTGGAATTTCAGCAGACAGAATCCTGAGAGACTTATTCCTGTGGATACAGAAAAGGATATCAAATAGTAAAAATATTAAAATGTTGTCTTATGGACGGCAAATAATTCTTATAGAAACTTAAGTTTATAGATATTACTCCTTACAATGGTAGAAAAAGGAGACATTGTATGGAGTATAATAAAACAGAACTGAAAAAGTATAATTATCTTATTGGACAGAAAATAAAAGCTATCAGGGATTTAAAAGGTTTTAAGCAGGATTATGTTTCAGAAAAGCTGGGAATATCCAGTGGACATTACAGCAATATTGAAAATGGACATAAGACATGCACACTTTATATCCTGATTAAACTGTGTCAGATTCTGGATACAACACCCAATGAGATTTTATCGGATTGTGTGTCTTTAAATCATGATGAAAAAGAAACTTTTATTGTTGAGATGCAAAGATCTTTAAAAGCGGATGAAAAAGAATTCCTGGTGGCGTTCCAGATGATCTTAAATAAATATCTGGAGGACAAAAGATGATAAATATTGCCATTTGCATGATGCTATGGTTTTTACAACCCGGCTGGAAGAGCTTATTATGGATTTTAGTAAGGCGTACTCCTTTGACATATGTATTTATTTTGATGGAGATACATTACTGGAAGCGGTAAAGCAGGGAATTTGCTTTGATATTATCCTGATGGACATAGAAATGAAGCGTATGAATGGAATCAGCGCAGCAAAGATTATTTGGAAAATAGATGAGGATGTACAGCTGATTTATATTTCAAGTCATGAGGAGTATGTGCTGCAGCTATTTGATGTAAACCCGGTGGGATTTTTGAAAAAGCCTCTTTATCCGGAGCAGTTTCGTAAATGCCTGAGAAAAGCGTTAAATACGTTGGAAAGCAGAGTAATGTATTTCTCTTATAAAAATCATTATCAGGAAAACAAAATACGGATGAAAGATATTATTTATTTTGAAAGTGTGTATCGAAAAATACATATTCATACGCTGCAGGGGATGGATTATTTTTATGGAAAGTTATCAACTGTTGAAAATAATTTGAACAATTCTGTGATTCCTTTTATCAGAATCCACCAATCATATCTTATAAATTATCATTATATTTCTCAGTATAAATCCTCAAAGATTATTATGGAAAATGGGGCAGAGTTGATGGTAAGCACTGCATATAGAACTGTTGTAAAGGAAAAAATGAATGAATTATTAAGGCTGGGCTGAAAGACAGACAGCGATCCTTTAGGGAAGGCTGTCTTTGTCATTTAGTTCTTTTTTTAAAACAGAAATATATTTTTTTAATTTTTGAGGGATAGGAACACCCATCCGTCCCGCATTTTCAATGATAGACAGAAGTTCATTCAGAGAGTACCATACTGTAATAAAAACACCCAGATAGAAATGGGAGGGATAGACAATCCCAAGGCTGGAAGCGGAATTGTGTAATAATCCATCTACAGAGAAAGCGCTTCCGATAACCAGCCAGCACCCTGTCTTTTTCAGGATTCCCAGAAATCCTTTACGGGAATTCCAGCCATAAGAGATATTATCCGGGTGTTCAATGCCTTCTTTACGGCTGGCGAGCATACCTGTGATATAATCAATGATCATAAGAAATAAGAGACTTAGGATTAACATACCAAAAGTCTGAAATTTTGAACCAATCCAGGTGAGCATACCGGATAATAAGAGCTGTATAGTGTGTTCGGATTTCATGTGAATTTTCTCCTTTCTGACAAAAATTCTTTTTTTACACGATTTATATACTGAACAGACAGATGTAGCTTATCTGCGATTTCAGAGGTTGAATATTTTTCCGACAGAATAAAATTCAGTATTTTCTGTCTGGTTGAAGAAAGTGATCTCATATATTCCTGAAGTGAGAGATTCAGTTCTATAAAACCGAAGTCACTGTATGCAGGAAGTGAAGCAAAGGTTTCACTTTCAGAGGACTGCTCGTATTCGGAGTGCCGAATAGACATACGGCACAGATATTTGAAGTGATTTTTCAGTGCATTTTGAATGAAACAAATGCAAGCTCCCTCATTTTGGATATATTTTATGGATTGGATAGCTATTAAAAGAGCAAGGGTCAGTTCCTGCTGTGCATCCTCGTATTCCATAGCATGACATTTGTATGCATACTTGCGAATCATGGGCTGAAACTTGCAAATTATTTGTTCCTGTGCAGATGTGTCGCCGTTTTTTGCCTGTTGTAATGTATGAATAAAAATAGTATTTTCCATGATTTTCTCCTTTTGTTAGAAAGAAGAAAAAACAGTTGGATTTAGAAACTTAAATTTAGAAAAATATTATTTTAGATAACAAAAGTAAAGCAGATAAAAAAAGAATAGAAATAACGTAGTTTTAGTAAGAAACAGTAAAAAGGGAATCTCATTGGAACAAAGAGTGCTTGACATATGCTTTTTTGGTATGTAAAAATAACCGCAGGCGAGCGAAAGGGGAGTTAATTGTGATGGTAAATATTGCTGTATGTGATGACGATACACAGTTTGCGGCTGAACTGGAAAACCGGATATTATCTTATGGAAAACAGAAAGCTGTCAGTTTAGATACAGAAGTCTTTTCAGATGGAGACAGTATTCTGCAGGCAATCCTCAATGGCGCACAGTATGATCTTGTTTATATGGACATTGAGATGGGTAAGAGAAACGGGATCAGTACAGTACGTGAGATAAAGAAAATATCTCCTGAGACCATGGTTATTTATGTTACTTTTCATGAAGTTTATTTTACACAGATGTTTGAAACGGAACCTTTTCGTTATCTTGGTAAACCGTTGGAAGAGGAACCGTTTAACAGATATCTTGAAGATGCTCTAAAGAGGATCAGAGAGCGCTTATGCTATTATACTTATACAACCGGACACAGTACCTGCCGGGTTCCTGTACGGGATATTTTTTATTTTGAGAGCCGCAGACGAAAAATTATACTTCATGGGAAAGACAGCACTGATATTTTCTATGGAAGATTGGGGGAAATACAAAAAGAGTTGGAAAAGGGCGGCCGTCCGTTTATCAGAATCCATCAGTCATATCTTGTAAATCCTTATGAAATAAACAGATATTATCCGGATAGAGTAGAAATGGTTGGGAAAATGCTTCTTCCTATCAGCGAGAGCAGACAGAGAGAAGTGAAAGAAAAGTTCCATTCATTTCTGAGAGAGTTATAAACAAAAATGTAATCATTCTGTAATAAAATTTGACAAAACAGGCATTTCTGTGATAACATACGCAACTGTATGCAGCACAGAGATGCCTGTTTCCGGTTTTGGTACGGATATCGGGATATTTCTGATGAAAACAAGGATGAATAAAAAGGAGATATCCATGATAAAAAAGATTGCAGCAGTGATGTTAAGTGTTTGTATGAGCACCGCCATGGCAGCAGGTGTGCAGGCGGCAGATTTTACCAGCGGTGAGGAAACGCTGGAGGGAACCTTTACTGACGGCAGCAAAGATGATCAGACAGGTGACATCAGTGAAATTGCAAATGATATTGTAGCTCAGGCTGAAGAGAAGGCTCAGGAATACCAGAAGCTGAAGGAAGAGGCGGACAGGGTGGCTGCAAAAAAAGCGGCTGAGGAAAGAGCAAGAAAGGCGGAAGAGGAGGCGCGTGGCTCACCGTCAGGAAATTGTGGATTTTGCAATGCAGTTTGAGGGCAATCCCTATGTATATGGGGGAACAAGCCTGACAAATGGAGCTGACTGTTCCGGGTTTATGATGTCTGTGTTTAAAGAGTTTGGATACGAGCTTCCCAGAGTGGCTGCGGCCCAGTATGAATCGTCACAGAAAAAAGAGCTCAGTGATATTGAGGTGGGGGATCTTGTTTTTTATGGCAGCAATATTTATCATGTAGCCTGTATATCGGAGATGAGAAAATCATTCATGCCAGTACCTCTGCATCAGGGATCAAAGTCTCTGATTATGATTTTGAAACACCGTCTGGTGTCGGAACTTATCTGAAATAATCGAGGGTTTGGCAAATTGCACAAAGCCTGTCGAAAAATGTGGATTGTATGGATTTTTGTACAAAAGTTATCCACTGTAAGAAAACGTGGAAAACCCTGTAAAATCAAGTTATGCACAAAGTTATCCACATTATCCACATGAATAACATGTGGAATACCTGATTTACATAAAAAGACAAGAAACAGATGTTTTGGTTAATAATGATAAAAATACAAAAATCGACAAAAACCAACAGATTTCTATTGACATTTTCAATGTGAAAATATAGGGAAATATTTTGTACAAAAGAGTGATTTACTGTTTGAAAGAATAATTATCTGACAATATTAAGAAAAGTTGGCGTGTATAAACAAAATTACATCATATAGTATGCTGAACATAATGGTATACATTTTATAGTGTTTTGAGTTATGGAAAAATAAAAATCCCCGGAAGAGAAATAAAATTCTTTTTTGGGGATTTTTACTGCATTGTGGATAAAGTTTAAAAAAGAATGTTATCCACAGGAATCTGCTGACGCAGCATTCTGTTTCATTCGTTTGATAACCTTCAGTCTTGTAAATTCCTCTCGCTCTTTTTCTTCCAGAGCATTCTGGATATCTCTGGTTAATGTCTCGTATCTGGGGATTGTAATATTTTTAAGAGCGTTTGCCCGCTTTTGAGTTTTTTTGATGTTGGCGGCCAGGCGAATGGCTGCATTTTCGATCATGGAGAGCCGGATGGACAGCTCTTTTACTTTTTCAAACTCTGCCTTTGCCTGATCCAGAGACATTTTTGTACTGTAGTAGGCATAAGTGGGGGTGTTGGTACTCTGAGCGTCATATTCTACCAGTGGGATTTCTGTTCCCATAACGCTTCGGGTTTTGATCCGGATGGAGTTTTCCACAGGAACAGTATAGGAAATCTGCTGAACAAAAGCGATGCCGATTTCCATATTTGCCTTCTGAAGAGCCGCATATGCAGTCCGGAAGGTTTCGTCAATCTGTGTCTGGATATCCTTTGCCTGATCGATAAGTCCATCATTTCTCTGATCAGAATGTTTCTTTTTTTGTCCATCAGCTCAAATCCCTGACGGGGAAAGAGCAAGGGAATTTTTTGCAAGTATCAGATTTCCCTTGGTGGGAAAGGTATTTGGATCCAAGAAACCACCTCCCTTTCTTATCTGACGGTTTCTCTGTAATATTTGTTCAGAATCTTGGTATCAATACGATCCAGCTCTTCTTTTGGAAGAAGTCCCAGAAGCTCCCAGCCTTTATCCAGGGTTTCGGTAATGCTGCGGTTTTCTGTTTCTGTCTGTCCTACAAATTCCGCTTCAAAAGCCTTGCCGAACACAAGGTAGCGCTTATCAAGAGGAGAGAGCTCATCCTCACCGATAACGGATGCCAGAGCTCTGGCATCGCCTACTTTTGCATAACAGGAGAAAAGCTGGTTGGCCACATCCTGATGGTCTGCCCGTGTAAAGCCTTCTCCGATACCGTCCTTCATCAGTCGGGAAAGAGACGGAAGCACATTGATAGGCGGGTAAATTGCCTGCCCGTGAAGCTGACGGTCCAGAACGATCTGCCCCTCTGTAATATATCCGGTAAGGTCAGGGATAGGATGAGTAATATCATCATTGGGCATGGTAAGAATCGGAATCTGTGTTACAGATCCGGTGCCGCCCTGAACGATTCCTGCGCGCTCATAAAGCGTTGCAAGCTCGCTGTACAGATAACCCGGATATCCTTTACGGGACGGGATCTCGCCTTTGGAGGAAGAAACCTCTCGCATTGCCTCACAGAAAGAGGTAATGTCAGTAAGGATGACCAGAATGTGCATTCCTTTTTCAAAGGCAAGGTATTCGGCTGCCGTAAGAGCGATCTTCGGTGTCAGAAGACGCTCTACTACAGGATCGTTTGCCAGATTCAGGAACATGACAACATGGTCGGAAGCACCGCTTTCCTCAAAGGTACGGCGGAAAAATTCAGCTACGTCATATTTTACGCCCATTGCTGCAAATACAATGGCAAAGTTTTCATCGGAGTCGCTTCCCAGAGAAGCCTGCTGTACGATCTGCGCAGCAAGTTTGTCGTGGGGAAGTCCGTTTCCGGAAAAAATAGGAAGTTTCTGTCCGCGGATCAGTGTTGTCAGACCGTCGATAGCAGAAATACCTGTGTTGATATAGTTTCTCGGGTACTCTCTGGATACTGGATTCAGAGGAAGTCCATTGATATTCAGTTTTACTTCCGGGGCAATATCGCCCAGTCCGTCAATAGGCTGACCGATTCCGTTAAAGGTACGTCCGAGGATTTCCGGAGAAAGTCCGATCTCCATTGGATGTCCGGTCAGTCTTGTATGAGTGTTTGTCAGGGACATGCTTTCAGTTCCCTCAAAGACCTGAATAACAGCCTTGTCCTCGTAAATTTCTACAATACGGCCGATTTTCTGTGTTCCGTCGTCCATATGAAATTCTACGATTTCTTCATAGGATGCGTTTTTAACTCCTTCCAGAACAACCAGAGGCCGTTTATCTCGCTTAATCCCAGATATTCGATTGCCATAAACTTTTCCTCCTGTCAGCCGTTTTTCCTTAATACGTTTTCATAGAATTCATCAATATCTTTTTTGTACTGATCGAATTTTTCAAGCTCTTTGTTTGGAACATCATATTTAATAGAGATGATCCGTTCAAAAATATTGTCCTCTTTTAATACGGAAACCGGCATGCCGCGGTTTACAAGAGCGCGGGATTTCTCGTACAGATAAAGGATGATCTCCATCATCTGGAACTGTTTTTCCATTGGAACACAGGTATCCTCGTCATGGAAAGCGTTCTGCTGAAGAAGCCCAGACGGATCACTCTTGCGATTTCCAGAGTCAGCTTCTGATCGTCAGGAAGAACATCGCTTCCGATCAGCTTTACGATTTCCATCAGAGAGCTTTCCTGGTTAAGGATCGCCATGATCTGATTTCTGTCTGTGACAAATTTCGGGGACACATGGGTGCGGTACCAGGGGGAGAGATCCTCCAGATACTCGCTGTAGCTGGTAAGCCAGTGGATTGCCGGGAAGTGGCGGGCATAGGCCAGAGATTTATCAAGTCCCCAGAAGCAGCGCACAAAACGTTTGGTATTCTGGGTAACAGGCTCTGAGAAGTCGCCGCCCTGAGGGGAAACCGCTCCGATAATAGAAACAGATCCTTCGGTTCCGTTTAAGTTCTGCATCATACCGGCTCTCTCATAAAAGGCAGAAAGCTTGGAGGCAAGATATGCAGGGAAGCCTTCCTCTGCAGGCATTTCCTCTAGACGTCCGGACAGCTCACGGAGAGCCTCGGCCCAACGGGAAGTAGAGTCTGCCATAATGGCTACGTCATATCCCATATCTCTGTAATATTCTGCCAGAGTGACGCCGGTGTAAATAGAGGCTTCACGGGCAGCAACAGGCATGTTGGAGGTATTGGCGATCAGAGTTGTTCTGTCCATCATCAGGTTGCCGGATTTAGGGTCGATCAGCTTGCTGAAATCTTCCAGAACCTGAGTCATTTCGTTTCCACGCTCTCCACAGCCGATATAGATAATAATATCAGCGTCAGACCATTTGGCGATCTGATGCTGCGTCATGGTCTTTCCTGTACCGAATCCGCCCGGAACAGCGGCAGTACCGCCTTTGGCGATAGGGAAAAGGGTGTCAAGGATACGCTGGCCTGTAACAAGAGGAACACTTGCCGGGAAACGCAGCTGTGTAGGTCTTGGAATACGGATAGGCCATTTCTGTGCAAGCGTCAGATCCTTTGTAGTCCCGTCCGGCAGTTCAATGGTTACAATAGGCTCCAGAATGTTATAGTCGCCGTCCGGAGCTGCTTTGATGACAGTTCCGTCCTGGATAGAAGGGGGAACCATGGATTTATGAAGAATGGAGGCTGTTTCCTGTGTCTCGGCAATGATCGTACCGGGACCCACAACATCCCCCTCCTTAACTGTAATATGAGTGTTCCATTTTTTCTGTGTATCCAAAGAATCTACACTGACACCTCTGGAAATATATTTTCCGGAGGATTTTGCAATTTCCTCCAGAGGACGCTGGATTCCGTCAAAAATATTGTGGATGATTCCAGGCCCCAGAAGAACAGAGATGGCGTCGCCTGTTCCTGTAACGGTTTCACCGGGGCGAAGCCTGTGGTCTCCTCAAAAACCTGAACGGTGGTCATACCCTTTTTCAGGCCAATGACTTCTCCTACCAGATTGTCCTTTCCTACATAGACCATCTCGGAGATTTTAAATCCGGGATCGCCCTTCAGATAAATAACCGGGCCGTTGACACCGTAGATAATACCTGTTTTACTCATTCTTCAGCCCTCCGTCAAATTTGAATTCCTTTCGCATGGACTCCAGTCCTTCCAGAAAAGAGTTGTCGATCATGATATTTTTCTGGGGAATAGCAGCGCGGATACCGCCGATAAAATCATCTGAAGAAACAGTAGCTCCGCTCCTGTTTTCTGTGAAAGAGCCTCGAGCTTACTGCTGTCACCGGAAGATAAAGAAATCTGAATTTCATCCTCGCCGGCAAAGGATTTCACTTCCTGAATCTGTTTACACAGATAATCCATATATTCAGGAGTTTCCATAAAAGCCTGTGCTTTCTGTTTTACTTCTACAAAAAGAGTTTCTTTCAGCTCTTCCTGTTTTTTGGACCAGCCGCGCTTGAGAGTGATCTGCTCTGCGGCCAGAGCCTTGTTGATCTCCCTGCGGACATGCTCGGCTTCGGCCTTTACCTCAGCCTCAGCGCTTTGTCTGCGGGCTGCTTTATGATCTTCCAGCATCTGAGAAAGAGATTCTCTGTGTTCCTGGATCGCCTTTGCGGCATCCTCCTTTGCTTCCTCGACAGAGACCTCATAAAAATGCTGCAACTTTTCATCTATTGTCATGTTTTCACCTGCCTATAATTTCAGTCCGATTGCTTCGTTGACATATGAAGTGATAAAATCCGGTTTACGTCCTGTTCCGTGCCTGTCAGGAATTTCAATGATCAGGGGAGTTTTGTGGTGAAGCCGGACTTCATCAATGATCTCCGGAATTCCCGTCCAAATTTTTCCGTAAGGAGAATGATCGATTTCCTTGTCTGCAATAGTGCGCTCCAGGGCTTCCCGGAGCTCATCACGTTCATGGACAACCACGCCCTCGACACCTGCCAGGCGCATGCCTGTGTAGGTGTCGATGTTGTCGCTGATTAAATACATTTTCATAAAATATGCCTCTTAAAGTTTACCAAGGATCATAAAGGAAATGATCAGTCCGTAAAGGGCGATACCTTCGGCCATAGCTACGAAGATAATAGATTTACCAAAAAGAGAACCGTCTTCGCTGAGGGCTCCAAGCGCAGCGCTTGCGGAGCTGGCAACTGCAATACCGGAACCAAGACCGGAAATACCTGTAACAAGGGCAGCTGCAATATAGCCAAGACCTGTAGCCAGACCGCTGTTGCCTGATGCAGCCTGTACGCTTGATGTGCCTGCAAACATTACCACAGAGGCAACAAGGATTACGCCAAAGAACATAAAGCAGTTTGCTGCAAGTGTGCGTTTATAGCGTTTTTTGTTTTTCTCACCAAGGAAAAAGTAGCTCACAGGTAAGATGATGCTGAGAATCAGTGCGATTGCTGTTACGATTTGAATGATCATTGTCATGGTAATATCCTCCTGAAAATAAAATTATTTTTACGGGAAAAATCCCGGCTGTTTTTATTAAGCGTTTGCTTTCTGTCCCTTTTTCTTAAAAGGAAGGAACTCGCGTCCGTTTCCTGCATAGAAGCGACTGAAGATCTCGTAGTATTCCAGACGAAGAACCTGGATACCAACGATCAGACCCTCCATGCGCACACAAAAATGTTGCCCAGAACAATAACGATCCAGTTGGGGCTGCCGCCCTCTGTAGCTCCTGCCAGCATCAGGACAACCTCCATCATTGCCGCATGGCTTACGGCGAAGGCTCCGATACGAAGGAAAGAAAGGGTGTTTGACAAATAGCTTAACAGTACCTCAAAAAGTTCAAAGAAGCTCTGAACAAAGAACATCCCCTTTTGTTCAGGAAGGATCTGTTTCTTTTTCTCTACCAGATTGGTAAGAGGCTCCTTCAGGAACATCAGAATCAGCGGTACGCCGAACATAACTGCCAGAACAGCTGCTGCGGGAAGCTTTTTGCCGGAAACAAGAAGCACTGCGGACAGAGCAATGGAACCATAAAATACAAGCCCGGCAACAGCGTTGCTGTCAAACCATGTACGTTCTGTATCATGATTGCGGACAGCATTGATGATATTAAATACCATACAGATCAGGATCAGAAGCATTCCGAATCCGATAGCGATGACAAATACTGCATTCAGCCGTCCTACCAGTGGAACGTCCATCATTGCCTTCATGGGCTTCAGCCATATGGCGTGGAGAATTTCTTCAAATCCGAAGATACTTCCGTACATAAATCCGAAAAAGGTGGAAAATACACCGGCGCAGCTGATAATGCCTGCAAGGTCCATGTGCTTTTTCTTATACAGGAACAGACCGCCAAGGAAAAGGATCAGTCCCTGTCCACATCTCCGAACATGGCTCCGAAGATCAGGGAATAGGTAATAGCCACAAACCATGTGGGGTCCAGCTCGTTATAAGCAGGAAGGCCGTACATTTTTACATACATTTCAAAAGGCCGGAACAGCTTCGGATTGTGAAGCTTTGTTGGCGGTGTCTTTTTTGCCGGTGACTCTTCGTCTTCCATAAGGCAGAAGATTTTGTCATCGTCTCTGATATCCTCCTGGAAAGCCAGCGCGTCTTTTTCGGTCATCCAGCCACACAGGATATAGAAAGGATTTACTTCGTCTCTTGTTCGTGTGCAGGCTGCAAGCTTACGGATATCAAAGCTTGAAGAGCAGGCATCCAATGCAGCTTTTGCAGAAACAATATCCTGACAGTTATCTTTAAGGAAACTGTCGGCAGCTTTCTGGTTGGCATCCAGACCTGCGTGGATTTCTTTGTGACGCTGCTCCAGTTTTGAAAATGCCTCCCTGGCAGTACCGGTATAGCAGTCGGGAACAAAGATCTGCTCAAAATGCATGGATGAATAGACGGCATGTACCTTGTGAGCCTGATGCTTTGGTACAAAATAAACACCGTAAATATACTGTTCATTATCACTGCATTTGATAAACAAAGTATCCAGGGTATCATAAATGTATTTCTCGAATTTCTGGAAATACTGTTTTTCAATCCGACCAAAACGGTAATGGATATAACTGAAGTTCAGAATTTCAGATATATCATAATTAAGATTCTGGAAAGGACGGATGATCTTTAGGGAATCCAGCATTTCAGCATGTTCTGCTTTCAGCTTCTGACGGACGTCAGCAAGATGGCCGGATTCTTTCTGGAGCCTTCGGACCACAGAGACAGCGGTTTCTGTATCCATCTTTTTGGGCGTGATGCTTTCCGGGTCTTCCAATTGTTCGTAAAAACTGTTAATGGAAGTGAGAGCTTCACGATAAGGATTGATTTCCAGAAACGGTGACAGATTGGCAACCTCTGTCAGCTCAGAAAGAGCATTTTCCAGATGAATCTCATATTTGGAAAGATAGGTTTCTGTCATTCTGTCAATATCTGCCTTTGGCCCTGTGATGCTCAAAAATTTCATTTTTTCAATCACGATGTTACCTCCGGGTTGTTAATTATTACGAATAAACTGAAGCGCTTCTTCAGGCTGTACACCGTACCGTACACATTCAATGGCAATGGTCAGACGGTTTACTTCATGCTCTTTGTGATACATATAGGAATAGAGAAGGGCCACGGAATAAGGATCTCTCCGGGCTTCTTTTTCCAGAGTACTGCGGAGCATACAATTGTAAAATTCCTCAAGATTATGTGCTGCCAGATGTTCGTATTTTTTGCCGTAATAGGTTTTGCGGAATAAAGGCCGTGCCTCTTCATAGGAGGCGGCTTCCACAAGGGTGTTGATTTCTTCTTTTTTCAATTTGTAATTCATTGGTATCAGCAGGGCGTAGATATCTGCCGGCGCCATATGAAAATACCGTTTGGACCGGAAAATAAACTGCAGATTCAGCATATCGAATTTTTCTCCATATGCATGAGTGATCTGTTTCAGATCATTTCCGGAAAAAAGTTTTTTGCGGACATTCCAGATCTGTGTAAAATAATAAAGGTCAAGAACCATGCCGTAGTCAAAGAGCAGCGCGCTTTCGTGATTCTGAATCTGAGACAGGGGCAGATAAAATTCATTTCCCTTTAATGCCGTGATAAATTCTTCCATAGAGGTACAGGCGATTAGCCTGTCAAGATCCATATTGGAGTGTTTACGGAAAAAATCACGGTATGGTGTCACATCTACAGGATCTGTGTTTCGGTGATCAAACAGGTCTGTCATGATTTCCTTCAGAACACGAATCTCATAGCGCTTGGAATAAAGATCCAGGAATTTGCGCTGCTCTGGATTGGAAAACTGATAGATACGGGAAAAATTGTTAAAAACAGAAGCTTTTAACAGCTTTTCAATCTGTCCTCTGTGGAGAGTGTTTTCATCCAGAGAAGCCCAGGCCTCTTCGTATTCCTTTGTATGCTTCAGGTAAGTGATTACCTGAGGAACACTGGATAGCTGAAGAATTTCCTGAAACTGTTCTTCCGTTGTCAGCTTGCTCTGCATGGCGCGGATCTTTGCTGAAATTCCGCTGTAGGAGAGGAGATTTCCCATGCTGTCTTATGCCTCCTTTTTCAGTTTGCAAGAAGTTTCCGGAATAAATGCTCTGAAAGGGTTTCGTGATTCTGGCTGTAATAACTGTCCAGTTCACAGAGAGCAGATTCCATGTGACTGCGCAGTTCAGAAAGCTCTTCGTTTTTTTTCTGTTCCAGACTGCTACGGAGCTCCTGAATCTTTGTATTAGTCTCCTGTTCCAGAGCAGCGTCAAATTCTTTGCACTTTTCCTCCATTTCTGCAGAAAGCGCGGACTTGGTGCTGTCTGCATCCTCCATAATGCGTTTTGCAGTAAGTTCTATTTCAGATAGCTTATTGAGTATCTGTTCCATATTCAACCTCCTTTTGCTGCCAGGATTCTTACTTTGTGGAACTTTCTCCTATGATACACCTTTTGTTAAAAAAAATACCATACAAATTTACGGCATTATATGGTAATTATTTTATGATAAGTTGTATAAAGGTCACAAAACAGGTATATTGTTGGAAAAGAAACACAGCAGAAATTC
>ENA-OQAA01000058-OQAA01000058.1-human-gut-metagenome-genome-assembly--contig:-NODE-58-length-74223-cov-5.695935_pt1 | contig 74223 bp, 94 predicted proteins | sample MGYA00242489_ERZ504515 | MGnify/ENA primary metagenome ERZ504515 (study PRJEB26092, sample SAMD00036237) | human gut metagenome | host: Homo sapiens | study: EMG produced TPA metagenomics assembly of... | reverse complement strand
ATTCCGTAGGAAACCCTTTTGATGCAGAATGATCTGACCCAGGAAGTATTTTATCTGCTACAAAAACCTTTCCCGTTTCGACGGCACCTATGAAAAAGCATGGCTGAGCAAAATCGCTGTACGCAAGTGTCTGGATTTTCTGAAGGCAGCCGGGCGGCGCAGTATTCCCACAGAAGATACTTATTTTTCTCAGATACCGGACACATCCTCTACTCCGGAGGCCCTGTATCTGAAAACAGATTCTGACCGGCAGGTATATACCCTGTGCCAGCAGCTCAAAAGCCCCTATAAAGAAGTTGCTGTTTCGCATTTCTGTAAACAGCTTACTGTTACAGAAATCGCCCGGCAGACTCAGAAAAATCCAAAAACCATCCAGACACAGCTTTACCGGGCAAGGGCAATGCTGAAAAAGCTCCTGGTTCCGCCGGGAAATGTCAACGAAAGGAGAGTCTGATATGCATGTTAGGGAAAAATCTCTGAATAAGATTACAGACAGCAATACAGTAAGCACGGAAGAAATGATTGCGTTTCTGGAGCATCTTGATCAGTGTGATTTCTGTCTGGATCAGATGATTGAAGAAGAAATCCGAAATACCGATCAGCCGGCTCCGGACTATCTGGCAGAACAGATTCTGAACCGTGCAGCCGCGCCGGATGTTCAGGCGGCAAAGGCTGTACGCACAACATCCAGAAAAATGCAGCTTTTTTATTATGGACTTCGCACTGCAACAGGCATGATCGCTGCTCTTTTTCTTCTTTTTGTTATTCAGCAGGCGGATCTCAGCACTTTTTCCGGAGTTCTATTCCGGAATCCGGCAAATCTGCCATCCGCACAGAAGTCAGCGCTCACCCGGAAACACTTTCACGGCTGTCACAGAATATTTCTGCAGAGCTTTCACGCAGCTCTGATAAACTGACTGGTTATATACGAAATTTTTCAAATAAAATCTTAAATGGAGGCGATTTAAAATGACAAAACAAAAAAAAGGACTTTTGCTTTTTCTCTGCTCACTGGTTCCGGGAGCCGGAGAAATGTACATGGGCTTTTTTAAACAGGGGATCAGCATTATGCTATATTCTGGGGAACTTTCGGACTGGCAACCTTATCTTCACTTAGTTTTATCGTCATGTTTCTTCCCATTATGTGGTGTTACAGTTTCTTCCATGTACACAACCTGAAATCCATGTCTGAGGATGATTTTTATGCGGTGGAAGACAGCTATCTTCTCCATCTTGACCAGTTTATTGGAAATGCAGACCATTTTGTAAAAAAATACCGCAAACTGATTGCTGTTTTCCTAATCATCTTCGGTGTTTCTATTTTATGGGATAATCTCAGAGGACTGATCATGTGGCTGCTTCCGGATACTGTGGCAAATGTCCTGATCAATCTGTTTTATAATGTTCCGTCAATTATCATTGCCATTGCTATTATTGCTGTTGGCATCCACATGCTTAATACAAAGAAGCAGGAGCTTGACAGCGAAGAGACTTCAGAAAAACCCTGGAAGGAAGAACACTACTGGGAGCCTTATCGTCCTTATCAGCAGTCCCGGGAGGAAACATCTGAAGCTCCAACCGCAGAAGCACTGACGCCGGAAGCTTCCGAACAGACAGTTGTTTCTGAGACATCTTCTACTGATGAAACCGGCGCTCAGACAGTTACTGAGCCCACAGAGTCTGCTCCGGCTTCTAAGGAAGCTTCTGCCGGAACGGAAAAGACAAACTGACCCCTGAATGTCTTCACAGTCCAGATCAGCTATAACTGCTGAAAACAAATTCAAAAAATATCAAAAGCAAAGTAAATTTTACCCTGCCAAAAACGGAAGCCGTCCTTTGATAAATCATCAGGACAGCTTCCGTTCTTATTATAAATATTTCTTCTGTTTACAGGTATTTCTTCTATATAAATACATTACAGATTTTTCGTTACGCGAAGCCTTGTCATTGCCCTTGCCAGAGCCAGCTGATTCATGTGGTATTCCTGAATGCTCTGCTTCTGACGGAGCTGTTCCTCTGCGCGCTCCTTTGCCTCCTGAGCTCTGCGAATATCAATTTCTTCCGGTCTTTCCACAGAAAGGCAAAACAGCTTTGCACGGTTATTGATCATTTCCACAAAACCATTGCTGACTGCTGCAACCACCTTGTTTCCGTCAGCATCTTCATACCGAAGCTCACCGGGAACAATTGCTACAATCACATTTGCATGATGAGCCAGAAAAGCCTTTTCTCCATCCTCTACAGGAACAACCAGAGATCTGCGCGTCCGGCATAAGCCAGCTTATTGCTGGCATAGATTTCCAGGCCAAATGTACTTTCCATGAACTTCACTCCTTACTGTTCAAGGGTTTTTGCTTTTTCAATAACCTCGTCAATAGTTCCCACATTAAAGAATGCATTTTCAGGATATTCATCCATCTCTCCGTTTACAATGGCCTTAAATCCACGGATGGTTTCTTTCAGCGGAACGTATCTTCCGGGGATTCCGGTAAAGTTTTCCGCTACATGGAAGGGCTGGGATAAAAATCTCTGTATCTTTCTTGCACGATGTACTGTATTTTTGTCTTCATCAGACAGCTCTTCCATACCAAGAATTGCAATAATATCCTGCAGTTCCTTATATTTCTGAAGAATTTCCTGAACACGGCGGGCAACCTCATAATGTTCCTCTCCTACCACGTCTGCTTCCAGAATACGGGAAGAGGATTCCAGAGGATCCACTGCCGGATAAATACCCTGCTCAACAATTTTTCTGGATAATACGGTTGTTGCATCCAGATGGGCAAAGGTTGTTGCCGGAGCCGGGTCTGTCAGGTCATCCGCCGGGACATATACAGCCTGAACAGATGTAACAGAACCTGCTTTTGTAGAAGCAATGCGCTCCTGAAGCTCTCCCATTTCTGTAGACAGTGTAGGCTGATATCCAACTGCGGACGGCATACGTCCCAGAAGCGCAGACACCTCAGAACCAGCCTGTACAAAACGGAAAATATTATCAATAAACAAAAGCACGTCTCTGTGTTCTGTATCACGGAAATACTCTGCCATAGTAAGGCCTGTTTCCGCAACACGCATACGGGATCCCGGCGGCTCATTCATCTGTCCGAACACCAGGGCAGTTTTTTCAAGAACCCCTGATTCTTTCATTTCGCTCCACAAATCATTTCCTTCACGGGAACGCTCGCCTACACCGGTAAAAATAGAATAACCGCCATGCTCTGTTGCAATATTCTGGATCAGCTCCTGGATCAGCACGGTTTTACCTACTCCGGCGCCTCCGAACAGACCAATCTTTCCACCTTTTGCATAAGGTGCAAGAAGGTCAATTACCTTAATTCCTGTTTCCAGGATCTCAACTGCCGGGCTCTGATCCTCAAAACTTGGCGGATCTCTGTGGATGACCCAATGTTCCTTATCCTCCAGAGATTCACCGCCATCCACAGTTTCTCCAAGAACATTAAAAAGTCTTCCCAGAGTGCAGTCTCCTACCGGAACCTTGATTCCGCTTCCTGTGGCAATTACTTCTCTGTCTCTCTGAAGTCCCTCACTGGCACTTAACATAATGCAGCGCACTACGCGGTTTCCCAGATGCTGTGAGACTTCCATAATACATTTTTTTCCGTTGTTTTCCACTTCCAGGGCCTCTCGGATATCCGGAAGCTCCCCCTGCTCAAAAACAACATCCACAACAGGTCCCATAACCTGTACAATTTTACCTTTATTCATCCTTGTCACTTCCTTCTCTGGGCTTTTGCGCCGCTGATAACCTCTGTGATTTCCTGTGTGATGGCCGCCTGCCGTGCACGATTAAACTGAATGGAAAGATCCTGCAGCATCTTTTTTGCGCTGTCTGTGGAAGACTGCATTGCAGTCATTCGCGCATTATTTTCACTGGCATAGGCTTCTACCAGACATCCGTAAATAACACCTGTCAGATAATTGGGAATCATTGTATCCAGAACCACATCTGCAGAAGGAAACATTTCAATCTCCTCCTGTGGAGCTCCCACCGGAATCTGAGCCGGTGAAAAACTTGCTTTTTTCAGCGGAAGAAGCTGCATATCCACAGGTTCCATCACTGCCGCATTTTGCATCTGAGTATAAATAATATGTACCTCATCCAGCTCACGGTCAAGAAAAGCTCTTACAATTTCCTCACTGATCAGTCTTGCGCGATGCATAGTTGGCTTCTGCACAGTATAACGAAAGCTTCCGTCTACATCTGCACTTTTCTTTTCATAATACTGACGGCCTACCATTCCAAGTACATACAGCTTGTGATAACCCGGAGTTTTTTCCATAAACTCATCTGTCAGCTTTGTGATATTGTGGTTATAGCTCCTGCCATTCCTTTATCTCCGGTTACTACAATAATTCCGGTTTTACGCTCCTGCTGAGGTACAAGATGACGAACACTAAAAAAAGGATGCTGGATATCCGGAATATGACGCAGGATTCTGGCAATAGCAGCCTGCATATTATAAAAATATGGCTCTGTATCCTCCAGTACCTTTTTGGCTTTCTTCATTTTTGAAGAGGAAATCATGTACATGGCATTGGTGATCTTCATGGTATCCTGGACGCTTTTTATTCTGCTCTGTATTTCTCTTGCGTTTGCCATAGGTTCCTCCTGCTCTTAATTATTCTGCAGCTGAACGGCTTCTGAATTCCTCTGCAATCTGAAGGATCTTTTCTCCCAGTTCATCAGAAAGCTGTTTTGACTCATTGATCTCTCTTCCCACTTCCGGATAAACATTGTCAAAGTATTCCAGCAGCTCCTTCTGATACTGCTTGATCTTTTTTGTCTCCACATGCACAAAGGCTTTATGCGTAGCTGCCCACAGGGTGATTACCTGCTCATGGAGTTTCAGCGGGCTGCAAAGAGGCTGTTTCAGAAGTTCCATCAGACAGCTTCCATAAGTAAGCTGCGCCTTTGTGGCCTCATCCAGATCTGAACTGAACTGAGTAAATACTTCCATTTCTCTGTACTGAGCCAGATCAATACGAATACTTCCTGATGCCTTTTTCATGGCTTTGGTCTGAGCGGCACCGCCTACACGGGATACAGAAAGACCTACATTGACTGCCGGGCGCATGCCTGCAAAAAACAGGTCGCTTTCCAGGAAGATCTGCCCGTCTGTAATAGAGATTACATTGGTTGGTATATATGCAGATACATCTCCTGCCTGTGTCTCAATGATCGGAAGCGCTGTAATGGAGCCACCTCCTGATTTTTCATTCAGACGGCTGGATCTTTCCAGAAGTCTGGAATGAAGATAAAATACATCTCCCGGATAAGCCTCACGGCCCGGAGAACGTTCCAGAAGAAGGGACAGAGCACGATAAGCAACCGCGTGCTTGGAAGATCATCATAAACGATCAGAACATCTTTCCCCTGATACATAAAGAACTCTGCCAGAGCTGTTCCTGCATAGGGAACAATATACTGAAGAGGCGCACAGTCACTTGCCGTAGAGGAAAATACAGTTGTATATTCCATTGCCCCGTGTTTTTCAAGAGTGGAAACAACCTTTGCAACAGTAGAAGCCTTCTGTCCCACTGCCACATAAATACAGATCACATCTTTTCCTTTCTGGTTCAGGATTGTATCAATAGCCAGAGATGTTTTTCCTGTCTGTCTGTCGCCAATGATCAGCTCACGCTGTCCGCGTCCGATAGGAAACATGGAATCAATAGAAAGGATTCCTGTTTCAAGAGGAACTGTTACGGATTTACGGTCAATGATTCCCGGCGCAGGATATTCAACAGGACGATACTCTTCCTCTTTGATCTCTCCCTTTCCATCTACCGGAGCGCCAAGAGCATTGACAATCCTTCCGATAAATCCGTTTCCAACAGGAATGCCTGCCTGTCTGCCGGTTCTGGATACCTTTGATCCTTCACGGATTCCGGAATCGCTGCCAAACAGAATACATCCCATACTGTTTGTGCGGATATCCTGAACCATTCCTTTCAGACCGTTTTCAAAAACCACGACTTCACCGTACATGGCATGATCTATACCATATACTGTGGCGATTCCGTCACCTACGGAAATAACAGTACCGACCTCCTGGTTTTTGCTGATCTCGTCATAATTCTCTATTTCTTCTTTCAGAATTGAAATAATCTCATCTGGATTAATTGTACTCAAACTGTTCACCTCCGGGTCAGTTTCTGTTCCAGTCTGCGGCAGCGTCCCCGCAGACTCCAGTCATATTCTTTACCGCCTGCCTGAAGAATAAATCCTCCGATCAGGCTTTTGTCCTCAAGTACCTGAATTTCTGCTTTCTGTGCCTGAAATTCCCTGCACAGGAAATTTCGGATTCCTTCCAGCTGTTCATCTCTGGGTGGCGTCACACAGATCAGAACTGCCTGCAGGGCGCCTGCCTCTTTCCTGCAAAGCTCCTGATACTGGTTGAAAATTTCCTCAAAAAGATCTGTTTTATGATATCTGCAGGCAACCTTCACAAAGCTCCTCATATCCCGGGGAACAGCTCTGTCTATGATCCGGCATTTTGCCTCAAATGATACCAGCGGACTTCCCAGGCACTCTGTAAGTTCCGGGTTCTCCTGAAAAAGATGTTCCGTTTCCTGGACAGTTGCCCTGGAAACAGGCATCCCATACAGAACCTTTGCATAATTAACAGCTGCCGTTGTCATCGGGATCACCTGCTTTTTCTATAAATTGGTCATACATGGAAAGATCCTGTTCCTCACCGGCCTGACTGCCTACAATTCTGGTGGCAGCCTCCATTGCCAGCTTCCCGATCTCACCCTGCATCTGTCTCATGGCGTACTCACGCTCAGACGCAATATCTGCCTGCGCTTTGGCAAACAGCTGATCAGCCTGAACCCTGGCTTCCTCTGCAGTACGTTCTGCCTGAGCTTTCGCTCCAGTTTTGCCTGTTCCACAATCTGATAGGATTCTTCTTTAGCTGATTTCAGAGCATTCTCATATTGCTTCTGCAGCTGATTTGCTCTGTCCTCTGTCTTTTTTGCCTCCTCAAACTGCTGATCTATCATTTCTTTTCTCTGATCCATGATCCGAATCACCGGTCCGAACAGAAACTTTTTCATAAGTATGTAAAGGACCAGCAGATTGATGATCGTAAAGACAAGATTCAGATTAATTTGAATCATCGTCTGTACCTGCCTTTCTGTTTTTGTAGCAATTTATCAGCCAAGCATAACAACGATCAGAAGACCTACTACAAAACCAAAAATAGCAGTACCTTCGGCAAGGGCGCATCCGAGAAGAAGGTTTTTGCTGATCTTGCTCTCTGCCTCGGGCTGTCTTGCAATTGCCTCAACTGCCTTAGATGTTGCCAGACCAATACCAATACCTGCTCCAATACCTGTTAAAGCTGCAATACCTGCTCCGATAGCGATTAAACTTGTCATGATTTTTTCCTCCTGAGTTTTCATTAGAATAGTTAAATAAAAGTGACTGCGCTGCCTGCTGCAGCGATCATTCCATTGTTTCTTTCATGAACATGGAACGTCAAAAAAGACAAAAATATATGCCTGTATAAAACCGTCAAAGAAATCAAAATACAGGCTGAATGGAATTGGCAGAATTGCCGGGCATACAAACTCGACAAGCGCCATTACTACAAACCCTCCGAGAATATTGCCAAAAAGTCGGAAACAGAGGGCAGTGGGACGAATGAGGACTCCATAATATTCATCGGGAGCATAACCGGTATTGGATCCAGAAAGCTCTTAAAAAATCCTTTCAGACCCTTTTTATGGATGCCGCAGTATTCAATGAGGAACATGCTCATTACTGCAAGTGCCAGCGTAACATTCAAGTCCTTTGTAGGCGGCTTTACGCCAAAGATACCTGACACATTGGAAACTCCCAGATAAATAATTACTGTCATCATATACGGGATATACCGATCTCCGTCCTCTCCCAGGATTCCCCGGAAAAAGTTTCTCAGAGCGCCGATTCCCGCTTCCAGAAGAAGCTGTTTTTTTCCGGGATTTTCAACTTTCAGATTCCTTACCAGAATCAGCGACAATACTACCAGCACTGCCATGATCACCCAGGTAACTGCAACTGATTCAAATACCGGTATTCCTTTTCCGATCGGAATCGTAAAAACCGTTTCACAGTTCAGCTCTTCTTTTAACACTTCTGTTAAACTGTTCGTTTCACTCCCTCCTTTTCTTTCAGTCTGAGATTTGGTCAGACCGCTTTTTTTGATTTCTATATTTTACTCTTCACGCCCTGAAAGTCAATATTTTTCCCTACTATTTTGTACAAAAAAATGGGTGATTTTTTGTGCAAAATCACCCAAAATTATTTTGATTATCTATATTTTTAAGGATACCTCTTCATAGGACAAAATACTCTCCGAACCGTCTGTTTCCAACACTTTGAGCCTTCCGTCCCGGCATATTTGGAGAGCTTTTGCAGTTCGTTCCCCTGAATTGTCCATAATACAGATTCTGCGTCCCACAACCATGCTTCTGTCTATATATTCCCCGGGGATGCAAAGCTTCTGTGTCTCTCTCAGAAGATGGTTGATCACTGCTGCTGCCAGTTGATTTCTGTTTATACCGGAAGCTTCTTCCTGACTTTTATAAAGAGCACCGGCAATCCCATCCAGCTCTGAAGGATATCCCTTCTCCGGTTCGTAAATATTCAGTCCGATTCCTACAACTGCAAACTCGATGTCTCCGCTCTCAAAATCCGTAACTGCCTCTGTAAGAATTCCACACACCTTTTTACCGCAGTAGTAAAGGTCATTTACCCATTTGATATCAAGGTCTTTGCCCGTCAGTTCTTTTACCGCTTTATACACAGCCACTGCCGCTTCAGCCGTCAGAACAAGACTTTCCTGAAGGCTTCCTTCCGGTTCCAGAATCACGCTGAGATACAGGCCCGCATCATACGGTGAATAAAACTTTCGTCCTCTTCTGCCTCTTCCTTCTGTCTGCCTGTAAGCCAGTACCGCGCTTCCATGCTTTGCTTCCCCGCTTATTGCCGCCTGCTTGGCCGTTCTGTTCGTAGATTCCGTCTCCGGATAAACTTTCAGAAAAACATCCGGCTTTGACAAAAAAGGACGAATCCCCTCTTCTGCCAGTTTATTGCTTTCTGCAGACAACATATATCCTTTATTGGAGCCTGCTGCAATTTCATAGCCTTCCTTCACGGAGAGTTTTTACTGCTTTCCACACCGCAGCTCTTGTACACTGAAGCTCTTCCGCAATTTTTTCTCCTGATATAACTGTGCCCTTATTTTTTTCCAGAAGCTCCAGAAGCCTGGATTTTACCGTTATTTTTGTCCTCATTTCTTCCCTCATTATTTCTCAGCGCCTGTTTTAAAAAGGTTGTGTATTCTTTCCTAATCTTTTCAGGCCAATGATCCTTACGCCTTCTCCAAGCCTGCAAGCCAGCCAAAAAACTGCTTACCCACACAGACATGAGCCTGAAAAAGAAAATGCTCTTCATCTGACTTTCTTATGGTAACCTCTGTGCCAAATCGGTCCAGAACTGTTCCGATCAGATGATTGTCAAATTCTGCTTTCAGAAGAACGTCTCTGCCGCCTGACATTCCAAACGCATCCATGGAAAATTTACCAAGCTCAAGATCCCGGAAAATCGCAGCTCCGTTTCTTTTTTCCTTTTCCAGCTGCATATCTTTCATTTTATCTGCCTGATAATGCTTGACAACTCCGCTGTTCTCATCCAGGCCAAGAAGATAATAGCTGTCATCTCTCCAGAAAAGTTTCCACGGGCTTATTTTGCAGAAAGCTCCGTTTTTCTTCTGTCTGAGCTTTTTTTTCAGACGTCCATTCATAATAAGAAAAGCTGATCTGCCTGTCTGCGGCAATGGCATTGCAGATCAGCTCAACATTTGCATATACTTCTCCATTTTCCGTTCTGTTCCCGCATTCTGTCAATGCCTGTTTCTGCATCTTCTTTGCCTGATGAATACTGGTCAGCCCTTCCAGTTTACGGATAAGCTTCTGTGCATGTCTGGCCGGAATACAGTGAGAAGACTGAACCATGTCTGTGAGAAATTTTAATTCCGCAAATTCAAAATTCCTCTCTTCCAGATAATATCCTGACACCTTTCCTCTTCGATTCAGAATATTAAGCCCAAACAGCCTCAAAGCCTCAATATCATCATAAATTGTCTTTCTCTCTGCATTAATGCCATAAGCCTGAAGATTGGCAATGATATCTCTGACCTGCATGGGATGATCCTGTCGGATTTCTCTTCAAGAACCTTTTTTACATACAGGATCTTCAGCTTCTGATTAAATGATCTGGGCATAAACACACTCCTACCTGTCTGTCAGTCCCGCTACAACTCCAAAATATACTACCACAAATGCAAGAATCAATGCAATCCGGTCCACAGAATGAAAATCCACATGAAGAAACATCGCTCCAAGAATTATAATCTCCAAAGTCAGCACAATTCCCCAGAGCAAAGCCTTTCCTCCGGAAAGCTTTTCCTTTCCCTGTTTCCCGCGTCCTCTGCCGTATGAATCATATTTATCCGGCACAAATGCAGCCATTTCTCTGTCTATTCTCTGCCCACTCTGCATCTTCAGTTCCTCCCTGTACAAACATATTTTCTGAACACTTCTTTTTGATAAAAAGGATTATATCACAAGCTATGTCCAATAAAACGGGATGAACTTATTTTTTTCGAATCTTTGTTCGTGAATGTCTGTTTTTATCTATAATGTCTGGGGCTGTTTGCAGTTTTCCACAGCTTCTACGGTTCAATAACTATTTTTTCCACCTGATATCTCCCCGCATCCACATGCATAACAGCCATAGTGATCTCCTGATCAAATCTGCGTCGTCCGCAGCTTCCCGGATTAATCCACAAACGGTCATCAATTATTTTTTCAAAATATTTATGGGTGTGTCCGAAAACAACAACCTGAGCACTTCCAAGCTCCCATGCCACATCTTTTTTGTTATGTGTCATAAAAAACTCCACACTTTCTATGGTAAAGCGAAGAGTCCGGGACATCCCCTCCGCCCAGTCCTTGTCATTATTTCCCCTCACTACATAAACAGACGCCAGAGGCCGAATCTGATCAAGGATTTCCGGCTTATTAATATCTCCACCGTGCAAAATGCAGTCACAGGTTCTGAGAATTTCCAGAACCTCAGGACGCAGCAGCCCGTGAGTGTCTGATATGATTCCTATTTTTTTCGCCATATTTACCCTCCGTTTCCTTGGTAAATTTCTTTGATAAGTTTCCTCCGGGAATTTCAACTAGAATCAGGAAATTTGTACACTTTTTCAGAGTTTCTGTTTTATAGTTAATAGATTGTTATCCGGTTATTGAGCAATCTCCGGATCTGTAAAAATGAACCTACATGAGTAAATACTGATTTTGCTTTTATACTGGGGAATCTGGAATATACACATGCAAAAGAATTTTTCTTGTTGTAACAGCCTCCCTATTCTGGTTTATTATATAAAATTTCTAACAGTCTGTCCGCAAATTTTCTGTGTCCTTCCTGGGAAAAATGAACGCCGTCATATGCCACAGTAATTTCCCAGTCTCCTGTCCCTGTAAAATCCATGTTCAGCTCTTCAGCTACTTTACTGTATATCTTATCCAGCTTTTCCGCCTCCCGCAGATTCGTTCCTCATCTACCCAGGCTCCCCGCTTTACAGGAGGAGGGGCAATCAGCCGGACTTTCATTTCCCGGTTATTAATTTCCTGCTGCTGAACCAGTACCTGAAGAAATTTTTTCATACGATTCCCTGCATCTTCTGCGGTAAATCCTGTCTCTGTCAAAAGATCGTTTGTCCCCAGCATAATCCATATTCTTACAGGCCCTTTGATTTTACACCAGTCTCTAAGCTGTTCACAGAAAAAGTGAATCTGAGAAGAATTATGAGGGATACAGCGTCCGTTTACTCCATGATTCTTTATGAGCCACCCGGATTTTTCCTGAAGAATGCCTGTCCAGCAGATATTTTCAGGATACCTGCCCCCTGTCAGCGACTGCGGATCATATCCGTAAGTATTAGAGTCCCCATAACATATGATTGTTCCCTTCATTTTTCTCTGTTCCTTTCGCTTCGCCTTCATACACAATAGCATAAAAATAATTTCTGCTTCCAGAGCGTTCTTATGGCAAGTCTCACAGCTGAACGTCCTGCCGCCAATAACTGAGACAACATTTTTTATACTTATGCGCTTTGCTGTTCTGGCTTTGCATCCATGGTTTTACATCCATTATATATATATAAGATTCCCTTATTCACAATTTAATTTTTACCTGTTTACAGATACAATGACCAAAAATCCCACAATAACTTCTGTAACCAAAATCACCGGCACACCCACAAAGAATTTTGCTTTTCTTGTTTTATGATGAAACACCTTCATTCCCAACAACGCTCCGATGCTGCCGCCCAGAACAGCCAGTCCCAACAACGCCTTCTCTGAAATCCTCCACTGATTCCGCACAGCTCTCTTTTTATCGATTCCATATGCACAAAAAGCTATAATATTTATAAAAATCAGATACAAAGCAAAATATCTGTACATTAATTCTTTATCCTTTCAAAAAACCAAATACATGTCCCCAATATGTTTCCAAAATATCGTCCTGCGCATTAAAAATCTCATGCTTTGTTCCCGCCATCCTGATCAGAGTACAGGAGGTTTTTCCACAATTATTAATCTTTTCCGCAAAAATATCCTGCGCTTTTAATGAAACCAGGCTGTCCGTTTCTGCCTGAAACAAAAGTATTGGCGCAGCAATGTCCTTCCATGCGCTTCTCTGAAGATACCAGTTCATTTTTGCCGCATTATACAGCCACCCATAAGATGGAGAAAACGTCCGGCACTCAATATTATTCCTGCGGATCTCTTTATAACGTTCAAACCGTGGACGTGAAAGACCGGAACTTGTCTCAAACTGTTCCGTTCCGTCATATGGCTTCTGGCCTGCTACATACTTCATTTCTCTCCCTGTTCTGCAGGCTGCCCGGGAAATTCTGATTGCAGCAGGATAAGGGACATTTCCCGTCAGAGGACGGATCATCGGAGAAGACAAGATTACTTTTTTGTATATATAAGGCTCTCTTGCCGCAGCAATTGCCGCTACTGCCCCTCCCATAGAATGAGCGAATAAATACAGCGGCATCCCGGATGAGCCTTTCTTATCAGCCTTGAAACTCTCAGAAAATCCCGGCTGTATCTGTTCCAGCGGTCCAAATGAACAAGCGACGGATCATCGGTAAGACGATAACTCAGTCCGTGCCCGCAATGCTCAGGAAAATAAACATGATAATGCTCCTGCAAAAAATAATAAATCAGCTCAGGATATTTCTGCGCAGATTCCGAAAATCCATGACTGATGACCACAACACCTCTGGCCTTATCTGCCAGATATCTTAACACATGAACTCTCCCCCTGTTTTCCGGCGCACATGGAATCCATGCCTCACTTACCCTACGTTCCAAATACGGTAAAACCTCATTTTGCATTTTCAAAACATATTCATTTTCATGAATAATTTTTCTATATCTGTCATCCCTCTGCATAGCGGTAATCTCCTCTCTGCTTCTTTCGTATAAGTAAAATTACAAAATTCTGGAAACCTTTCAAAAAAAACATTCATATACTTTTCCCTTTTTAATATGACATATTCATAGTAAATTTCAGCAGCCTAAACTCTGTATGATTATAAAAACTGTCCCAGCTTTTTCAACTCATTTCTTCTTTTCTGATAATCCGGCAGTTCCTGCTCCACAATAGCCCAAAATCTGGCTGAATGATTCATTTCCTTCCTGTGCGCAAGCTCGTGAACCACCACATAATCCAAAAGCGCCTGAGGCATCAGAACCAGCTTCCAGTTAAAATTCAAATTCCCCTTCTGACTGCAGCTTCCCCATCTTGTCTTCTGCTCCCGAACTGTAATTCTTCCATAATCTACGCCCATTCTCTCAGCAAAAAACGCTGTCCTCTCCGGAAAAATCTTCAATGCCTTCTGAATCCCGTCTGCCCTCTCCTGTTCCGTGATCACATGCCTTTTACCGCTCAGTTCCTGAATCCTGTCTTTCTGCTTTTCTATCCAGTCCAGATGCTCCCTGACAAAACGATCAATTTTATCTTCTGACAGCCTCAACGGCGCCCGCACCACCACTGTTCCGTCCCCTTCACCTGAAGAGCAAGACTTTTTCTTTTGGAACGGATCAATTCATATTCTTGAGAATTCTCTTTCATTTTTGTATATTTATTCATCATTTTTCCATCTCATAAGCATTTCTATTTCTCCCGTAGCCTCATCTTCTGCCTCAGAACTAATCTCAAATCCATTGCGCAAATAAAATCTGGCCGCCGCCTGATTCTTTTTATATACAGACAGACTCAGCTCTTTTTTCACGGATTTTGCATAATCCAGAAGCTCCCTTCCAATACCACAGGAACGAAACTTTTCATCCACAAAAATACCGGCAATATAGTTCTCCATCATTCCAATAAATCCCCTGATATCGTCATCCTTCTCATACACATATACTTCCGCCTCCGGAAGCATGGAACGCACCTGCTGCCAGTTGCTCCGCCAGTATTCCTCCGGGATAAAATCATGAGCCTGTATATTAGAAAAAAGCCATATATCCATAACTTTATCAAGATCTGTTAACTTCATTTTTCGTATCATACGCCTGCCTCCGGTGGGTGATTTCAACAATGGAAATACATAGAAAGCGGATAAAAATGAGGTTATCCAAATCCTCTGAATATTCTCATGAGACAATCCCACAGGGATGCCAGAACCAGACTTCTCATACACTTTCACTTCCATAAAACTTAGTTGAATCTATTCATATTTTATCAATAAATATACTTACTCTGTGTTCTATTCTGATTATATAATTCCCTTTTTCTTGCAATTGAATCTTACGGTGGGGAGCCGCCAGTCCGGTGTAACAAGCCCCAGAATAATCAGTAATGAGCAATCACTATGAATCAATTATAGCAAAGAACAACAAAAAAACAATGAATTACTAACTTTAATTTACACTAAAAAAATCCCAATATCCGGTTTAAAAATACAGTTATTAGAAAAACAGCAGACAATCACATAGACTACCTGTCGTTTAAGATACTTCGTATCAATTTTTATTATTAAAACTCGTCTCACAGAAGATTAATTACAGTGATCTTAATATCGTTTTCGCTACTTTTCATTGCTGTATTCGCCATATTTTCTGTCAAGATTTTGACTGGTATAAAAATTGTACTCAAATTGAACTCACGCCAACTTAACAAAAATTATTCTTTGATCAGAGGCATATTAATCAATTCCTGCAATACTGCTTTATCCGGCAACTGCAGTTTATATTCTGCTACCATCATCGGAGACATGTTTCTGCTCATCGCATGCTCCACTACTTCATCATCCTTAGAAGCACAAAGAATCATTCCCACACTAGGATTCTTATTCTCTTTCTTCTGACAATCTAATGTCTCCAGATAGAAATCCATTTTAGAGATATATTCCGGTTTGAATTTACCAATTTTCAATTCAAAAGCAGCCAGACACTTGAGTCTCTATGGAAAAATAACAAATCAATTCGGAAATCTTCGCCACCGACCTGTACTCGATATTCTTCATCAATGAATGTAAAATCTTTGCCTACTTCCAGAATGAACTCTTTCATATTCTGAATCAGACCTTTTCGTAGATAAGACTCCTTGAAATTCTTTGGCAGATCAAGAAATTCAATAACATAAGAATCCAAAAACGGATTCTCTTTCAATCCCTTTATTGGCTCCGGCAGGAGTTTTTCTTTGGATAGAATATATCTTTCGTAATAACCACTATTAATCTGTCCATCCAGCTCTCGGGCTGAATATAATTCCTTTATGCAAAGGGTTATATAAAAATGTCTCTCTTCTGCAGTTTTTGCTTTGGACATAATAGCAAGATGGTTACTCCAACTAATTTGTGTCAACAGTGTTGACACAAATTGTTTGGATGTCCAACCTTTCTTAATATGCAATAAATAGAACAAAATACTTTTTGTTTTCACCATGTTTCTCAATACTCATTATATTCTTGATTATTTAGACTTTTCGGATTTTTCAATTCTACAACCTAAATTTTATAAATATCCTCTGTTTTTTGCCTCTTCAATTAATTTGGGTTGAATTAGCGGATATGTCCAATTTTCTACTAAATCATCCGTAATTAATATTTTCTCTATCTCACTATGTATTTCTTCAAAAGAAAATATATCTGCAAAGAAAAGCATGCCAAATGTTTCATCGTCAATGCTTTCATTTACTCTTGTTTTTCCCTTGACAGAATCGGTTTGATAGTAAAGTCTATCGCACCCGTTTCCTCCATCAGTTCTCGCTTAGCAATAGATAAAATATCTTCGCCACTTTCCCTGTGCCCTCCTGGGACTTCATAAGTATCTCTTTCTCTATGTTTACAAAATATCCATTTACCATTTGTTTTGGAGATAATAACTGCAAATTTCAATAATTTATCATCTATGCTATCGTAAAACTTTACTTCTACCATTTATAAACACCTCTCCAAATTATTTCTCTTCTTCTCATTTTATCGCACTCAGATTCCAAACACCATTCCTGTCTTCGCTAAAAGGACAGATTCATCCAGAAAATCAGAGATGCTGAAGAACATGTGGCAAAACTCGCCATCCAGCAGTTTGGCAGTATTGAGAAATATACTGAAGAAATGAAGCATAATCTGAAGCATTTCTCTGAAATTATGGAAAAGTGGCAGTCACAGATATCGGAAGAAATACGGAGAGAAGTGTGATTGGATCGATGAGCCGAATAACCTGCTGATGACCGGAGGGGCCGGTGCTGGGAAAACGCACATCGCCTGCGCCTTATGTATCACAGCAATGCATCAGAACCGTACTGTTAAATACATACGTGCGAGCACACTCTTAAAGGAATCAGATCATGCCAGGCAGGAAGGTACTTACTTTGAGTATTCGAATGAAATGGCCGCTTATGATCTCATGGTGATAGATGATTTCGGCTTAATGGATCTGGACATCGAGAAATGCCGCGATTTATTTGAAATCATCGAGTCCAGAGACTGCCGCAAGGCAACTATTATTATCTCACAGATTCCAGTATCCGGATGGTATCAACTTTTTGGGGATTCCACCTACGCAGATGCCTGCTTAAGTCGAATGACATCTAAGGCATATCGCCTTGAATTTCCTGGCAGGGATCGCAGAATAACCAATAGTAATTAATCAACCTGCTGAGCTTTGCTCAGTTTGAAGCGGAATGGCGCTCCGTTCCTCTGGAACGGATGCGCAGTTCTTGCGGAATATGCACATTTCTGGTATCTTCTATCAATTCTTCTAAATTTTTTTCATCTCATCATATTTGCTTTTAACAAAGATTTCAACTCTCGAAAACTGCATAGCGATTTTCTATTAACGTTATAGAATAAAGCCCACTAATATGTGGGCCTTACAATGATGTCATGAATAAATTATAGCAAATATTTTATTCTAAAATGCTATCATAATCATCTTCATCTGTATCAATTGTACAATCACAGTTGGAACATTCCCAGCAACCATCCCAATACATAATGCAACCACATTCAGGACAATCTTTAATTTTGGTTCCGCTCATATCATCGTCCAATTCACCGGAGCAATATGGACAACTAGTATATTCTGATTCATCATATACTCTATCACAATCTGGGCACATCTGCATTCCTTTCACCTCCTTCTACATAAAATCTTATCATAAAGAAAAATAGTTGAAATCTTCTAAAGCATTTCTTCTATATTTTCTTTAATCATCATTTATTATTCTAATCAAAGTATCGAATCTATAATCATTTATAACGTCTCTTATGTTGATGTTTTCTAGTCAGTTTCCTTCTTATGATCTTTCTATATATTCATTTAATTTTCTTTTAGATTCCTTTGAGATTGGATATCTTTTAATTTTTTGTTTTAGCTGTTCCTTAGTTTCTCCTCTTCGGTATAATTCCTTTACCACTGCCGAAAAGATAGCGTCCACTCCGTATTTTGATATACCTTCCGAAATAAGACCAATTACTCCCAACGTTACTAATCCGCCAATCATTCCTCCTGGTCCTATGGCAGCTAAAGCTGTTGTAATAGCCGCACCGCCTGCTAATCCTGTAGCTCCTATTGCGACTGTTAACACTAATCCTGGAACTCCTAACGCTGCAATTTTAGATACTATCTTATCCATCTACATTTCCTCCCTTTTTTCTATCTACAACAAATTTACTTAATGCACTTTCCAACAAATTTGTTGCATCTGGTTTTTCAAGTAATATTGAAATTATTCTATCAATACTAAAAGTTCTAATAATCCTATACATTAACAACACATCATCTAGTGTAAACGTCGATTTATTAGATACTATACCATAATAATTAAAAATTTGTTCAAGTATATGCTGAACTTCCTGTGATTTTGGACCGTATTCCATTGCCTTCTTTAATGAAAAAATCATTTCATAGGATGTTCTAACTTCTTTGTATTATCAGGCACACTATAATAAACCGATTTTTCAATTTTCATGCAAAATAAAAGAGGTCCTGGCATAAAGGAATCTGACGTATTTTCCATCAGATTGTTTTACCCTGAGACCTCTTGTGTTATCATATGGTTTTGTAACCACGAAATAAAAAGCAGAAACCTCCCCGACCAAAGTTCGATTTCTGCTTTCACCCAAACATAGCTTACGCTATATTCATGCATACCTATGATAACAGTTTATACAGAAAACTACAACCTTATTTCTCAGGATTTTTACAATAAAACTATTAATTCTCTTGATCTGGACCTTATTTCATGTAACTGCGGCCACTCCGGCTGTCTCATCCGTTATGGTTCTTACATACGCAACGTCCAGCTTACTGACCGTGTCCTCTCACTTTCTGTTGTCCGTGTATTCTGCAAAACCTGCGGACATACCCATGCATTGCTGCTTTCATCCATGGTTCCTTATTCGCAGATCCCTCTGGTTCTGCACGTCCGTCTGATCCATGCTTATGAGCATGAAACCGGATTCCGGAACATACTGGCAGAACAGTACCTCGTGGATGAAAACAACCTGAAATCCATCATCCGGAACTACCGTTTACATTGGAAGCAACGGTTGCTTTCCATGAGGCTTCACCTCCCCGATATCCCCAGCCTGATTTCAGGATGTTTTTCCCTCTTTTCCAGACAGTTCATGCAGATTAAATCAACCTCCAATAAACTTTTTATCCTGCCAACATAACCTTACACGACAGGTCTGGTTTTATCCTTTATCCTTAAGAAAAAGGAGGAAGATGAAACTTATGAAACAGGAAAAACAACAGGAAATCGCACTGATGCGCTATGGCGCCATCGCACCTATCATTGCAGGACTTGATGAACGTTATCCAAACAAAACCGCTTTCTACACAGAAATCTCTGCCAAAGGACTTATGGGACCGGATGGAAAGCTCCATCATTATGCTCCCGCCACCATTGAAAAATGGTATCTTGACTACCAGACCATGGGTTTGAAGGTCTCGTTCCGAAAGGGCGGTCAGATGCCGGTGTGAGCCGCAAGCTTGACGAAGAACTTCAGGAGAGGATCCGGTATTTTAAGACCAACTATCCACGTATGTCTGCAGCTGCCATTTACAGGCAGCTGAGATCCGATGGTTCTGTCATAAACGGACAGGTATCGGAATCCACCGTCTGCCGCTTTGTAAACCGGCTTCAGTTGGAACTGCGGCAGACACCGAACAAGGATATGCGCCGATATGAACGCCCTCATATCAACGAAGTCTGGTGTGGAGACAGCAGTGCCGGTCCCCGCCTTACAGATCCGGATGGAAAAAAACACCGGGTCTATATCATTGCCCTGATCGATGATGCCAGCCGGTTCATTACCGGGATCGATGTGTTCTACAATGATAACTTTATCAATCTGATGTCTGTTATGAGATCAGCCATAGCAAAGTATGGGCGCCCAAAAGTTTTCAACTTTGACAACGGGAAATCTTATAAGAACAAACAGATGGAACTCCTTGCCGCAAGGATCGGTACAACACTCAGTTACTGCCAGCCATACACTCCCACCGGAAAAGCCAAGATCGAACGCTGGTTCCGGACCATGAAGGATCAGTGGATGGCAGCCCTTGATATGCGGGATTTCCATTCACTGGAAGAGCTGAGGGGAAGTCTGTACGCTTTTGTCCAGCAATACAACCAATCCCCCCATTCTTCCCTCCGTGGATTATCCCCACAGGACCGTTTCTTTTCAGAACCGGAGCAGATACGCCGGCTTTCTGAGGAAGACATCCGTCAAAATTTCCTTCTGGAGATTGAACGCCGGGTATCTGCTGACAGTGTGATCGTCATCGGCCAGATTGAATACGAAGTTGATTATCGTTTTGCACGGCAGCGTATCCGCCTGCGCTATTCCCCGGATATGAAAGAAATCTTCATTGTGGAAGCTGATGGGACGCTGACACCAATCCGGCTTCTCAATAAAACCGAAAACGCATTGATAAAAAGAGAAAAAGTACGCTTATGCAAAGGAGACGAATGATTATGGATTACACTGCAAGATACGGATTGGAGTTTAATCCTTTCCTAAAGAACTCAAAGGAAGTCCTCGTAGAAACACAGGAATACAAGGAGGTTCTGTTCCGTCTGAACTACCTGCTTACCACAAAAGGCTTCGGCCTCCTGACCGGAAGCGCCGGAAGAGGAAAGACCACCGCTGTCAGGAACTGGGCTTCGGGACTGAATACTTCCCTTTATAAAGTAGTTTATTCCAGTCTTTCCACCCTGACTGTAAATGATTTTTACCGGAATCTTGCCGCTGAACTTGGAGCCCAGCCTGCATTCCGCAAGACCGATAACTTCAAAATCATCCAGGATGAAATTAACCGTCTCGTACTTGAGAAACGACAGACGCCTGTCATCATCATAGATGAAGCGAACTATATCGGAAACGCTGTACTCAATGACTTAAAAATGCTGTTCAACTTTGAAATGGATTCCAAAGACCGGGCTGTTGTTCTTCTTTCCGGTCTGCCACAGCTCAACAGCACCCTGCGTCTAAGCATCCACGAACCTTTCCGCCAGAGAATTGTCATGAATTATAATCTGGAAGGCATGACAAAAGCAGAAGGGCATTCCTATGTTGCTGCCAAACTGAATGGCGCCGGATGCACACAAACGGTATTCGAAGACAATGCACTGGAAGCAATCCTCAATGCAGCGAATGGGACCCCACGTATGATCAACAAACTGTGTAATGCAAGTCTGTTGGTTGGAAACAGCTCAAATTTAAATATCATAACCGCCGATGCCGTCATGCAGGCAATCAATGACTGTGAACTCGGATAGCTTTAGAAACCATCATGTAAGATAATCTGCATGATGGTTTTTTCTCATAAAATAACGTGCCTGAAGCGTCCAAAAATATATGCTTCATCCCATCGTTAGGTGCTCTGAAAGACCCGTTTTAATCTGATGGAAACGGCAGCGTTTAATTTGCCGAATAACACGCAATGTAAAAAACACAAAATAGCAGATTGTGAGTATGTATTTAAAACACATGATTACAGACATACGCTGGCAACCCAATTTTATGATGATGGTGTACCGATACAAACAATTCGTGATTACCTTGGACATGTAGCAGAAGAAATGACTAAACAGTATGTGGACTATATGCCTAAGAAGATTGAAAAAGCAAATGACAATTACTTTGATAAACCAGAAAATAATATTGCTTTGACAATCACACCAAAGAAGCGGAGATATAGACATGAAAAAGGATAGGATACATATTTACGAAATGGAAAGCTATAAGCATGCCTCAGAAGAACAAAGAAATTCTATGAGAATATGTAAGATCCGTTATTTTGATCTGGAAGGCTACCATCTAAGGAAGTGAAAGAAATCTTAGAAGCCTTTATATGGGAACGGGGGAAGACTTTAGCATTATCGAGCCTTGCTACTGAACTAACCACCTATAACAATATACGGAAGTTTTTGATAGAGAAGAATATAACAGTATTGCAGAATGCTGATCCAGAAAAGACGGTCAGAATTTTAAAGGGGTGGATGTTAGAAAAGGGATTGGCCTTGTCCAGCATGAAATACCGGGCTGCTTACGATATAACAGCCAGAGAAACACCAGCATTGGAAAGAAAACTGCGTCAGATTCTAAAATTTGCTGAAGTGAAAGATGAACGGGAAGAACAGGAAAAAGATATATGGGAGTTGGAGAAATTTGAATTTCCAATCAGAAGAAATCCCATAAAAAATGTGAAGACCCTTAACTTCACCGATATTTTACAGCCGGATATCAGAGAAGAGGTAAAAAGAACCATATTCTTACATTTAAAATATTCCGCACTTGGCACAATACATTCAGAGATGACTGCAGTAAAGAGATTTAGCCGCTTTTTAAATGTAAGAAAGCCAGAGCTGGAATCATTACAGGAATTGAGTCGAGAAGATATTGAAGATATTTGATATACTTACAGACGGAGACAACCGAAAGAAAGAACTATCGTTCCGATCTGTATGGCTTAAAACGTGTGATTGAAGATGTGGGGAATATATATGAGAGAAGGCATCTTCTGCAACTTTTCTTAAATAATGATTTTCCAAGTACACCACGATATCAGTTTAAATTTTATTCAGATGCTACAATTAAGCGATTGAATTCCCACATTTTTAATATGGACGAGCAGATAGCCAGGGCATTGATCGTTCACCAGCTTTTGGGAACACGCATTTCCGATACGCTTACTTTAAGAATGGATTGTCTTAGAGAGAAAGAAGGGAGATATTTTGTCCGGATTGATCAAGTGAAATCCATTACTTATGAAAAGGCAGTTAGTAATGAGGTGGGGCGCTTGATTTTAAAAGCCATGGAATATACCAAAGAGCGTTACGGGGAAACAGAATATGTTTTTGTAAAAAAAGATGATCCCACGAAACCATATCAATATGGAATGATCCAGGCACAAGTTATGAGGATGATCCGGCAGAAAGATATACGGGATGATAATGGGGAACTGCTGAAATTCGGGACACATATTTTTAGACACTGTTATGGGAAAAAATTGACCGAGCTTCATATCGAGGATTGGATGATAGCAAGACTACTTGGACATAAAACATTACAGAGTGTCCACCACTACCGGAGAATCGGGAATAAAGTTATGGCTGATGAAACGAGAAAAACCAGAGAAAAAATGGACCTTATATTAATGGACATAATAAAAGGATGGGATGGATATGAATTATGAAAAGATGATAGCCGTGAATCGGATCGAAAGTGAGCAGAAAATTAAGCTGGCCACGATGGCTATAGAACAGTTGATAGAAAGGGGAGAATATCCATCGGTAACTCTGCTGGTGAAAAAAACTGGCTTATCAAGAGGGTTCTTTTATAAAAATCCAGAAGTGAGAAGCAGGTTGGATGCAGCCGTGCAATCGCCCAATGTATCATGTCGAAGAATTTGGAGTGAGAGTAAAGATTCAAAGAATGACAACACCGAGGCACTGCAGATGGAAATCATGGAATATAAGGTCAGAAACCGAAGTTTGTCTCAGGAAAACGAGGAATTGCGAGGTCAGATAGAGGAACTTAAGGTTCAAGTGGAGAAACTAAAAAGCAGGATTAAAAAGAAAGAGCTTTCCATGCTGAAAAAATTATAATTAAAGGAAAAGGTATCTGATATGAAGTACGATAAGATTGTAGAGATAAGTAAAGAAAGATCAAGACAGAATACGGAAGTGGCACTTAGGGCAATAGAGGAAATGCTGAGAGAAGGGGAATGGATTACCGTTGCCGAGCTTGCCAAGAGAACAAAATTATCAAGAGCAAATTTTTATGTGAATAAAGACATTAGAAAGTCACTTGATGATGCTAGATACAGGCAACAGCGTATGTTAAAAATAAACTTTGACAGCGTGATGGAAATCGAAGATTTGCAACAAAAATTGCGAAAACTTAATTTGGAAATGGTGAAACTGAGAGTTGAAAATCAAGAACTACAAGTAATCAACCGGAATCTTCAGAAAGAAATATAAGTGAGGATGGACGGCATGAAATACGATAAAGTAGTTGAAATGAATCAGAAAATTGGTAAGCAAAATGCCCGTATCGTGGAAAAAGAGATTGAAAGAATGATAGAAAATGGTGAAAGAGTTACGGTAGCAGCATTACAAAGATATACTGGATTTTCAAATTCATTCTTTTACAAAAATAAACTTGTTCGTGAAATTTTGTATGAAGCAATTCGAAAGCAGAATCAGTGTTATAAAAATAACCTTACTTCGATGTGTACTCAACAAGAGATAGAAGAAAAGATGATAAAACAACAAAAACAAATTTTACAGCTGGAGTTAGAGAAGAGGAAGTTGCTTGAGGAGAATCAAAGGTTGAGAGAGGTGTGTGGGATTTTAGGAAAGGAGAAAAGAGAAAATGAAATACGACAAAATAGTCGCTATTAGTCAAGAAAAAAGTAAGGTTAAAGCTGAGATTGCAAAGCAAGAAATTCAAAATATGCTGGATAGAAAAGAAAAAGTGACAATGGCTGCACTGATAAGAAAAACAGGATTTTCTAAAACACTTTTTTACAGAAATATAGAAGTTAGGACAGCACTAGATAAGGCATATAGGGAACAAGGTGCGTGTTATAATCCGAAGCAGATTATTGTTGATAAAGTTATGGAAGAAAAGTTAAATACATTGAAGATTGCAGTTACCAAGCTTAAGAAGGAAAATATAAAATTAACATTACAAAATGAAGAACTTTTAAAAGAGATTGAAAGATTAAAATTGCAGCTAGAAAAGAAATAAACATATAAAAATAAAATAGAAAATTATGGACAATACGGTGGCTTGATTGGGAAATTAAGGTTGCCGTATTTCTTTATTTAATAGATAAAATGACCAAGGTGCATGCAGGAGGCTGTGGTTACGCCAGTATCCATGCGGTTTCCAGAGATGGGGCTAGATTTATGGTGGTGATCATTGCGCTCGTCTTGATATTTAAAACACAGCTGACCACACTGGTCAACGATATTTTCGAAAAGATCACAAGTGAAAGTGCGGGAATCTAACGTGGAAAAAGGGGAGATCACAGCATTTTTAAGCCTGATATTTGTACTGATGATCTCATTTGTAACAGCAATTCTGGAAAGTGCATCCGTTCAGGCAGAGAAAAATCAGGCAAGGCTGGATATGGATCGTGCGGTGTATTCGGTATTTGGAGAATATCAGAAAGAATTATTGGAAGAGTATGGAATCTTTGCGGTGGAGGGAAGTTATGAAACCGGTAATTCTCAGAGAAACAGCTGATCGACAGAATGCACTATTATGGAGCGTCAGGAATCTGGCCGGAAGTAGAAGGGATTCAATTTCTCACAGATCAAAACGGACAGGCATTTCGGGAAGGCGCTGTCAAATATATGGAAGATCTGTATGGGATTTCGATTATTCAAGGATTGGGGGCTCTGGCAGAAAAGTGGGAACAGCAGGAAATTACCGGGGAACAGACAAAGGATGAGAGCAATCAGAGTCTGGAAGAACTGGATGATATGTTGAATCAGAATCAGAGCTCTCTTCCGATGGAAAATAATCCGCTTCCCCACATTGAACAGTTGAAAAAGTCGGGTCTGATCAGCCTGGTATTTCCGAAAGAAAAGCAGGTTTCCCAAAAGCAGATTCGAGGGGAAGAACAGGCTTCCTCCGTGCGCTGCGGGTAGGGAGGGGGACATTTTCGGTCAGAAGTGATGTGGATGAAGTTACAAAAAAGCTGTTATTTCATGAGTACATTCTTAAAAAATTCGGAAATGCTGTGGAAGAAGAAAAAGAAAAACGATCGCTTGCCTATGAAGTGGAATATCTTCTGGAGGGAAAGACATCTGATCAGGAAAATCTGGAGGCGGTGCTGAACAAGATGCTTTTGATCCGGATGGGGCTGAATTTTGTATATCTGCAGACGGATACAGCAAAACAGGCGGAGGCAGGAGCTATGGCATTGGCGCTGGCAACGGCAGTAGCGCTTCCGATGCTGGAGCCTGTAGTCAAACAGGTATTGCTGGCAGCGTGGGCATTCGGGGAAAGTGTCATGGATTTACGTTCTCTGATGTCCGGAAAACGCGTTGCTCTGGTAAAAACAGCAGAGAACTGGCAGCTGTCGCTCTCTTCCCTGATGAAGATGGGAACCAGTGAAGATACACAGGAAGGGGCTGATGTAACAGATGGATGGGATTACAAAAGTTATCTGAGAATGCTGTTGTTTTTAGAAAATGGAGATCATCTTACCATGCGTACGCTGAATCGGGTGGAGCAAAATCTGATCTATGAAAAAGGACTTGCCTTTTTCCATGCAGATGCATGTGTAACAAAGCTCAGACTGCAAAACCTTGTTCAGATCAGAAACGGGTTATCTTATGAATTTCCACTCTATTTCGGATATGAATAAACAACTCCCGCACCCGGCACAGGTGCCCGGATCTACTGCCGAAACGTCCCCTCTGGCAGAGATACTCACAAATTTTAAAGAAAGGAAAAATGATGACACAATCAAATCAAAAACCATCCAATAAGAATCTAAAACGGGCATCTGTGCGGGGGCGGGAGGAAGTATTACTGTAGAAGCAGCGCTTAGCGTACCGATTTTCTTTTTTGCAGTAGTATGTCTGATTTATTTTATCGAGATTCATAATGTGCAGACAACCATTCGAGCAGCGGCAGTTCATGCAGCCAAGATCTGTACGGAAGATACAGCACTTGTTCCGGTCTTAAATACATCGAAGCTGGAATCGGAAATTGTCAGGAGTATTGGAGCAAAGCGTCTGGAGAACAGTATTGTGAGCGGTGGAAGTAAAGGGATACAATGTGCGGGATCATATTGTAATCCCAATGGGAATGAGCTGAATGTTGTTGTACGATACGGAATCCGGCTTCCGTTTTTACAGTTTGGAAATCTGTCTGCAGAATATAAGGAAGAAATGAAATTCAGCAGTTGGAACGGATTTCAGAAGAAAGGTCTGGAGTCAGGAGATGAACAGATCGTCTATATTACAAAAACAGGGCTGGTTTATCATGAAGATTATCAGTGTACGTATCTGCAGCTTTCTGTCAGGTTTATCCCTTATGCAGACCTGGACGGAATTCGGAACGAAGACGGCGGAAGATATTATAAATGTGACAAATGTGTCCATGGAAGTGCAATGGCAGGAGTTTATATTACAAATACAGGGGGCAAGTATCACAACTCACTCACATGCGGCGGTCTGAACCGGACGATTTATGCGGTTCAGAAATCAAGGGTGATAGGAAGAGGGGGATGTTCACGATGTACGAAATAGGAGAAATTTGTTTTGGAGGATATTTATGTGTTGTTTCCATGTGGGATATCAGAAAAAGAGAAATACCGGTCTGGCTTATTGCGGCAGGTGGGATTCTTTCGGCAAGTCTTGGATATTTTCATGGAAAAATTCCACTGGTACTAATGGTCACAGGCGCGCTTGTGGGCGGAGTGTTTCTTCTGATCAGCAGATTGACACAGGAGGCTTTCGGATATGGTGACAGTCTGATGATCGCGGTGACGGGGGTGTATCTCGGATTTTGGAATGTGTTGTATCTCCTTGTCTGGGCATATGTTCTGGCAGCAGTGTTTGCAGGATACGTGCTGATCAGGAAAGGTTTTCAAAAAGATGCGGCATTTCCGTTTGTTCCGTTTTTACTGGCTGCGTATATAGGGATCGTCTGTCTGGGAGGGATATAAATGAGGTGTGTAAAGGGGAGTACCACAGTTGAAATGGCATATGTGATGCCGTTGATTTTTCTGGTATTTCTGATCATTGTCCGTACGACATTTTATTATCATGATAAAAGTATTTTAGACGGGATGGCATATGAAGCAGTTACGACAGCGGTTCAGACGGCACGGAATCCAAAAGCGAAAGAAGCGGATGTGGAGACGTTTTGCAGGGAACGGATCAGGGGGAAACTTATTTATTTTTCTATGCCGGAGGTGTCTGTGAATGTGACAGATGATGAGGCAGAGACGACAATTTCCGCGACCAGAGGAAGATGTGTATCCGGGTAACAAGACAGGTAAAAATCCCGCATCCGGAGAAAAAGATCCGTTTGAAGAAAAAACTGGAAACAATAAAATAGGAGAAGGTGGAAGTGAATACAAAATATGAAAAAGAATTAAACAGAATCTGTCTGCATATTCATGTACCGGAGATTTATGAGGAAGATTATCAGATGCCGATGCTGAGAGCAAATAAAATTCCGGGCATTCTGGAAGTAAACGGCTGCGGAATCGATGGAGAGAGCCGGTATACATATGAAATCACAGGATTAGTTTCCATGGCGGTTTTATTTGAAAACAAGCAGGTTCAAAAAGGGGATATTGAGCAGTTTATCTATTGTCTTCTGGAGAGTATTTCGCAGCTGCAAAAGTATATGCTGCATCCGGGCTGTCTGTTGTTAGGACCGGAATATGTTTTTTGCAGAAAACAGAAATATTTCTTTTGCTATCTGCCTGGAGGAAAACAGGAGCTCTGTGAATCATTTCACCGAATGACAGAGTATTTTGTAGAAAAGCTGGATTATGAAGATGAGCAGGGGATCACGCTTGCTTATGAACTGCATAAAGCAACACTTGAGGAGAACTATGATCTGGATGCCATTATGCAGGAATACCGTACAGAATGCGAAGAAGCAGAAGAGGAGGATGAGGCGGATACAGAGGAAGCGTGGGAAGAAGAGGAAATTTCTGATTCTCTGTTTACGTTGGATACGGAAGAGGAATATGAACCTGCAAAGGATACGGAGGTCATCCGGGAATCCGGCGGTGTATGGAGTGCCTGGAAAAAAGCGGCGCATAAAATCAGCAGAGGGAGACTTGGAAGATGGGGAAGCTGGGATGATCTGATATTGGAAACAGATGGACAAGATGAATCCACTCACTTATAATAACTGTATTAAATTGCGCCTGATGAAGGGCGCGGAAAAGAGGGATTCAAATTGCAGAAAAACAAACAGACAGTCTGTACAGCGGCACTGATCGTGATCAATATGGGAATCTTTTTTCTATTGTCATTTCTGGGTAACCCGGAAAATGCGGTATTTATGATAAAATACGGAGCCATGTACCCACCGTTGATTTTTGAAGATGCCCAGTATTATCGGTTGATAACCTGCATTTTTTTACATTTTGGGATCGATCATCTGATGAATAACATGGTAATGCTCGGTGCATTGGGGTGGAATCTGGAGAAGGAGATTGGCAGTTTTAAATTTTTGCTGATTTATTTTGTGAGCGGGATCGGGGCAAATCTGATTTCTCTTGCCATGGATTTTTACACTGGAAATCTGGCAGTCTCAGCAGGTGCATCCGGAGCAATTTTTGGATTGCTCGGGGCACTTCTGTGGGTTGTGATTCGTAACAGAGGAAAGGCCGGAAGGCTCACCGGAAGAGGGATGCTGTTTATGGTACTGTTAAGTCTTTATTTTGGCTTTACCAGTACAGGCGTAGACAATGCGGCCCATGTGGGCGGGCTGATCTGTGGATTTCTGACAGCCGTGCTTTTGTATCACGGAAGGAACGTGCCTAGACAGGAAGTGTAACGGTAAATGTAGTGGATTCCTGCGGAGTGGAAACAGCAGTGAGAGTTCCTTCGTGAGCCTCTGCAATCTTGCGGGAGAATGCCAGTCCAAGTCCGGTTCCGCCCGGTTTGTAGGTGACAAATGGCTGGAAGATACATTCCATCTGCTCCGGAGTGATTCCGCAGCCGGTATCGGTACAGGTGATGGTAATGATATCTCCGCTGCGGGAAGCTGCCAGATGAATGGAGCCTTGTTCGGTGATGGCTTCCTCTGCATTTTTCAGCAGGTTCAGGACAAGTTCCTGCAGTTTGATCTTGTCTCCGGTAAATTCACCGAGAGAGTCGGAGATAGAAGAGGAAAATTCAATATCTGCTTCATTTGTGTCCAGCGAGATTGCAAAAGAGATTGCAACGTTTTTCAAAAGCTGTTCTATAGAGAAGACAGAATAATACAATTCATTGCTGCTGTTAAAGGCAGAAAGCTCTTCTAAAAGCTGAATAATAAAATCGACGTCACCCATTACCTGGCTCCAGTGCGGAATGTCTTTGAGCTCCGGATTTTGTTTTTCCATTACCTGCAGGGCAGAGGAAACAAGAGTAAGGGGATTGCGAATCTCATGTGAGATCGTGGAAATTGTATTTCGGTGATTGCGCAGAAGCTGCGGGATGATCTGCCGTGCATCTTCATTATTGCTCATCAATTTGTTCATTTTATTAATATCGATATTGTATAGCATAGTTATGTCCTCCAAAGTAGTTCTGTTTAAGTGTAGTCTATCATGCGAAAAAGGAGGGTTCAATAAAATAAGTATGACAAAATTCGACAAAAAAGGCGATTTCTGTAAGTAAAATATTCTTCTATTTTCTGGAAAAAATGTTTTATACTACAAGTAAACAAAAAAGGAGATGCTTAGATAATGAAAGATGATAACTGTATTTTTTGCAAACTGGCATCAGGTGAGATTCCTTCAGTAACTATTTATGAAGATGCTGATTTTCGTGTAATTCTGGATTTGAGCCCGGCGTCAAAAGGACATGCACTGATCATACCAAAAGAACATTACCGCAATTTATATGATCTGGATGATGAACTGGCAGCAAAAGCGCTGGTGCTGGCAAAAAAGATGATCTGTAAGATGAAAGATATTCTTGGATGTGATGGATATAATATTGTTCAGAATAATGAAGAGCCGGCAGGGCAGACTGTATTCCATTTTCATATGCATTTGATACCGCGTTATGAAGGAGATCAGGTTGGTCTTGGCTGGAAGATGGGTGAACTGACAGAAGCAGACAAGGAAGAGATTCTGAATAAAATCAAGTAATTACTGGAGAAAACATGTTGACGGATAAACAAGATTATGATGAGATATACCAAAAATACAAAAATCTCGTTATGAAGGCAGCATATAAATATTCAGGGAATTACGATATTGCAGAAGATATTACACAGAGTACATTTCTGCAATTATATATGTATATCGATGAATTGAAGGATATCAATATCAAAGCTTGGATGTATACGACTGCAAAGCATATGGCATTGAATTATAACAAGAAAGCAGAAAGAGAAGTTCTCTCGGAAACAGGGGATGATCCTGTTATTTTAGATCTGGAGGACAGCGCAGAAGATACATACATGGAAAGAATGAAGGATGATGAACAGACCAGTCTGCATGAAGAGATTTTTGCAGCCTTGTACAAGCATAATCCACGTTGGTATGATGCAATTCGTTATGTATATTACTTGGAGATTCCGCAGTCTGCTGTTGCAGAAAGAATGGAGATAAGCATAGAAGTGCTGCACAGTTTACTCTACAGAGCAAGAAAATGGATCAGAAAAAAGTTTGGTGTAGAGTATGAGGAATTTTTGGAGCTGTAAACGAACAGGTGTCAAAACGACACCTGTTCAGCTGATTTTAGTGGTGATATAAAACTATCTGCGGGAATTCTCGATGAGATCGATGATTGTATCGATTGAATTTTGCTGATTCGAATCACGCATGGCATCCATAAAACGGCTGCGATCGTTATACAATTTCCGCACTGCCTCTAAAAGAGATTCTTTGGTCAGCTCTTCTTCTTCGAGAACCATGCTGAAGCCCTGACGTTCAAAGGAGCGGGCATTTAAAATCTGATCTCCGCGGCTTGCGTTGGCTGAGAGCGGGATCAGCAGATTCGGTTTTCTCAGAGCAAGAAGTTCGCAGATTGCGTTTGCACCGGCTCTTGAGATCACAATATCTGCAAGTGCAAAGATATCACGAAGCTCATCCTTGATATATTCAAACTGTGTGTAGCCTTTCATAGAAGTCAGAGAGTCATCTACCTTGCCTTTTCCGCAGAGATGGACAATCTGGAAATGCTCTAAAAGTTCCGGGAGTGCCAGACGAACAGCGTTATTTACTGCAACGGATCCAAGGCTTCCGCCGATGACGAGGATGACTGGCTTGTCAGCAGAAAAATGACACAGATCCATAGCCGCGATTCTGTTTCCGGATAATAGTTCCTGACGGATCGGAGAACCTGTTAATACGGCCTTGTCTTTCGGAAGATGCTCCAGAGTCTCAGGAAAGTTACAGCATACCTTTGTAGCAGATGGAATTGCGATCTTGTTGGCAAGTCCGGGTGTCATATCAGATTCGTGAATGATCGTCGGAACTTTATTGTGTTTGCCGGCAAGTACGACAGGAACAGATACAAATCCGCCTTTGGAAAAGATCACATCCGGCTGAAGTTCTTTGATCAGTCTCTTTGCTTCACCGAATCCTTTCAATACGCGGAATGGATCGGTAAAGTTCTGAACACTGAAATAGCGGCGCAGTTTACCGGAAGAGATTCCGTGGTAAGGGATGCCGAATGGCTCGATGAGCTCTTTTTCGATTCCCTGATAAGAGCCAATATACTGAATATCGTATCCGAGTTCCAAAAGACGTGGAATCAGAGCGATATTGGGGGTAACATGACCGGCGGTTCCACCTCCGGTAAGTATGATTCGTTTCATATAAAAACCTCCAGAAAAAATGTGTTAGTTAGTCGGCTGCAACGAAAATAGCCGAGGAAAACATATAATTTCATATTAACCTTATTTAGTGAAATGTCAAGACAAAAGTAGGAACCATAAATAGAATCGTGTAAGGGGTAGAACGATGAAAAAAAAGAACGTGCTTTCACTTCATGAAGAAACAGAAAAAGAAGCGGCAAAAATCGAAAAAGAGATTCTGAAAGACTCCAAACTGGAAGAAATCAAAGTCTCTGATGAAATGGAAAAAAGGCTGGCAGAGCAGATACAGGCATATGAAAAGACACAAAGTCAAAAGAAAGTGCATCGGCACAGTCCACTTTTCAGAAGAAGAGTGATGGTGGCTGCCGCAGTGCTGATGATCGCGGCTGTTGCAACAAGTGTGACTGCGGTGGGGAGTAAATCTTATCTCAAGGAGATCATTGAGAAGTTTACCGGGGAGACAGGTCAGGCATCGGTGATCAATGTGGAGGATATGGATACGCAGGCAAGTGAGAGTGCGGATGAAACACAGGTGTATCGGGAGATAAAGGAAAAACTGGGAATCCAGGTTGTAAGGATGGAGTATAAACCAGAAGATATGATTTTACAAAGGTATGTTATTGATGAAGCGCAAAAAAGAGCTCAGGTATTTTATGAATATAAGGGAGAGATAGTTTGGTATTCGATTTATGTAAATGCGGAAGATTCATCTCTTGGTCAGAAAGAGTCGGATGAGATTATTGATGTATTTACCATTGAAAATAATAAAAAAGAAATACATGTTACAGAATATCAGATAAAGGGATATGAAGAACAGGGATTTTTAGCAGAATTTGAGGAGCATGGCGTTCATTATCAACTTAGAGGAATGATGGAGCAAGAAGAATTTAAAAAAATTGTGAAAAATTTAAAATTTTTTTGAAAAAACGCGTCAGTTTTTTCGAGTTCGATTGTTTACTTAATAGAGGGGGAAGGAGAGAGTTATGAAAATCAGAAAAAAGTATTGTCTGTGCTCTGTGCTGCAATGTTACTGGGAACGATTACATCAGTTACGGTTCCTCAGTACAAGCGTCAGATGAGCAGACAAAAAAGGTGGATGGTTCTTATCTGACCATGCAGGAGAGTGCATCAGGCACAAGTCAGAATGAGGATGCAAAAGGTCAGTACATCATGTTAGGGGAATGCTCCATTACAAAAGCTGGGCGGAATCGGATTTATGTATATGCTGGAACAACAGCGAGAACAACTGTAAATCTTGTTTCTACCATCATATATGTAGATCGATATAATGCGGAAAAAGATGCATGGGGACAAATTGCCGGATGGAGTAAAGATGTGGAGAATGACTATTTTGTTAGTACTTCCAAGTATATCACGGTAGAACCGGGATATTATTACCGGGTACGTGCAGATCATTTCGCAGGTATGGAGTATCCATATGAGGAGGATTATTCCTTCACAGACGGAATTATGATCAAATAGCCAATTACTTACCTTTTATAATTCCATAGTCTCTGAGTGGTTGAAGCAGCCGTCATAGTATGATGCAACTATAAAATAAATTATAAGAGCCTGTACGAAAACACCACAATGAACAGACATGCTTATGACGCTGCTTCAACCACTCAGGGATACAAAATCATATTGATATGAAATAAGAACAGCAATCGGAATTACTTTCCGATTGCTGTTTTTAATGCTTGTGCGAGCTGATCCGGGCAGGAAGTTGCCTTGAATCCGCAGCGGATTCCTTCTACTCTGTCAATGACTTCCTGAACATCCATTCCTTCTACAAGGCGCGCAATTCCCTGAAGATTGCCGTTACATCCTCCGATAAAGTGTACATTTTTTACTTTATTGTCTTCGATATCAAATTCGATGTTCTGAGAACAGACTCCAGTTGGTTTGTAATGCATAATATCAGACCTCCAATTAAAAAATTCATTTGTATGTTATCAGAAGAATTATAACAGACCTGTTTTAGAAATTCCAGAGGAAGTTTATTCACTTTCGTATGTCAGGATTCGAGTGTTTTTGTGGAAAAACGACAACATCTGAAAGTGGACTGTGGATAACTTTCAAAAACGCTCACGCCTTGAAAATCAAGGGAAAGGTGAAGTTTAAAAGGGGAAAAATCCAGGCGGGAAATCAGAGAAAAGAAGCATGGAAACAGACCGAATGTAGAATTATGTAGAACGGTTTTGCGGGCATCCTGGGGAGACTTGTTTTATAATGGCCACAGGCACACAATTGAACGAATTGTGAAAAAGACCATAAACAGGAGGTTTAACTATGTGGAAAGAAGCAGTAGCGGAGACAGGCATCATATTTTATCTGATGCTGGGAGTAGGAATTGTTGGGATACTTGCAAAGGTAATGAATTATGTGACTTTGCGTAAGCTGGTGAATGCGGCCGGGAGTATGTCAAAGAGTACACACAAACTGATGAAGCTTGTTCGTGCAAAATACGAACATGCCTGTATGGTACATGACAGAGTAGAAAATGTGAATGCATTTGTAGAAAAATACATTTATGAGTACAGAGGGTTTTTCCTGAAAATACATACCTGGAGACAGATCCAGATTCAGTCGATCTGGTTTGCGGGAATTCTGGCGGCGATTGGAGCTGTGGGACATTTCATGGCGCATGGATTTTGTGAGCAGGTGTATCAGTATGGTGCGCTTGGGGCAGCAGAGATGGTAGCGTTGTTTGTAATCAGCCAGCTTTCCGATGAATCGTATAAAATCGAGGCGGCGGAGAATTACATGGTGGATTATCTGGAAAATGTGTGTGCGCACCGATACAAACGAATGCGTAAAAATGAAAAAAATCTGGAGGTAATCCGTACGGAGGCAGGAGAATCCCAGAAATTATCCGGCGCCCAGAAAGCATCGCAGAGAGCGGCGGCTGTAGTGAAGAAACAGGATGAGGAGCTTGCCATCAATATAGAGGAAGAACCGAAAAAATTCAAGAAAGAACTGGAGAAGACGATGGAAAAAGAGGATCTGGAAGAACCGGCGCTCAAAGAGGAGGCGATTCGTCAGATTTTGGAAGAATTCCTTGCCTAACAAAGTCAGATTTGATAAAATGGGCTTGTAAATTTATAGAAGTTAGAGAGGAAGGATAAACAATGGCTAATAAAGTAACATTTGATTATTCAAAAGCAGCTGGTTTTGTTCAGGAGCATGAAATGGCATATATGAGCGAGCTTGTGGCACAGGCAAAAGAGAAGCTTGTGGCAAAGAGCGGAGCAGGAAATGATTTTCTTGGATGGATCGATCTTCCGGTTGATTATGATAAAGAAGAGTTTGTACGTATTCAGAAAGCAGCAGAAAAGATCAGAAAAGATTCAGAAGTACTTCTTGTGATCGGAATCGGCGGATCTTATCTCGGAGCGAGAGCTGCCATTGAATTTCTGGGACATTCTTTCGCAAATGTGGTATCCAAAGAGATCAGAAAATCTCCGGAGATCTACTATGTAGGAAACAGCATCAGCAGTACATATATCAAACATCTGATCGATGTAGTGGGAGACAGAGATTTTTCTATCAACATGATCTCAAAATCCGGAACAACAACAGAGCCGGCCATTGCCTTCCGTGTATTTAAAGAGATTCTGGAAAAGAAATACGGAAAAGAAGAAGCAGCAAAGAGAATTTATGCAACAACTGACAAAGCAAAAGGTGCACTGAAGAACCTTGCAACAGAAGAGGGATACGAGACATTTGTAGTACCGGATGATGTAGGAGGACGTTTCTCTGTACTGACAGCAGTTGGTCTGCTTCCGATCGCAGTAAGTGGTGCTGATATCGAGAAACTCATGGAAGGTGCAGCAGCAGGAAGAAAAGAAGCTCTGGAGAATGATTTCGCAGAGAACGGAGCACTTCAGTATGCTGCGATCCGTAACATTTTGCTTAGAAAAGGAAAGACGATCGAAGTTCTGGCAAACTATGAGCCAAGCCTTCACTATGTATCTGAGTGGTGGAAACAGCTTTACGGAGAGAGCGAAGGAAAAGACCAGAAAGGAATCTTCCCGGCATCTGTAGATCTGACAACTGATCTGCACTCTATGGGACAGTTCATTCAGGATGGAAACAGAATCCTGTTTGAGACAGTTATGAATGTGGAGACATCCAAAGAAGAGATCATCATCAATGAAGAGCCTGTAGATCTGGATGGACTGAACTATCTTGCAGGAAAAACAGTTGATTTCATCAACAAGAGCGCGATGAACGGAACAATCCTTGCTCACACAGATGGTAATGTACCGAACCTGATCGTGAACATTCCGGAACAGAACGAATACTATCTGGGACAGTTATTCTACTTCTTCGAATTCGCATGTGGAATCAGCGGATATCTGCTCGGTGTGAATCCATTCAATCAGCCGGGAGTTGAGAGCTATAAGAAAAATATGTTCGCACTCCTTGGAAAACCTGGATTTGAAGCAGAGAGAGAAGAGCTGTTGAAGAGACTGTAATAGGAAAAGAATAAAGTAGGACAAGTAGAAAGCCTCCGGCGGGGAAGATAAGATTCTTTCCCCAGCCGGGGGCTTTTTCATTGCTGCATTTTAAAAATTCTGTTTTTATATTCTTTTGGAGAAATACCATATTGTTTTGTAAAAGCTTTGTAAAAAACGGAATAATCAGAAAATCCACATAGTTCAGGCAATTTTTTTAATGGTGTCTGACTGGAAATTAAATTTTTAGCTTCGATCAGGCGGCGTTGTGTAATATACCGATAAAGGCTCAAACTGATCTGTTTACTGAACAATTGATTGATAGAAGATTCACTGACCAGAAAGTGCGCTGCGATTCGTTTCGCACTTAATTCTTCGGAAAGATGATTTTCTATAAAGTGAATGATCTCGTCCAAAAGAATGGTTTTTTCCGGCTTTAGAGGATTTATTTCATGAGAATTTAAAAATTGATGAAATAAAGTAACGATTTGCGCAGACAAACCAATCTTATAGAGTTCTGCACCCGAAAAATCAGGAGGAATGTTTAACATTTTTTCGTAAAGTTCTTCTACCTGATATAGAATATTTCCGGATAGAAGGAATACATTTTGCGGTAGCAAACAGGACGATTTTTCGATTGGATCATTGTTCAAAAGGTTCATATATTGATGATAGATTTTATTGCTGATCCACATCACAGTTCTGCGGTAAGGTTCTGAAAGCTGTTCCAGATAAAGCGGACAGTGGCTGACACCGAGGAATGCATACAATGGAATTTTTAACCAGCTGATAACGGGTATTGCCGACCATATATTGTAAAGAACCACTTTGACAAAATAAAATTTCAAAAAAAGTATGGCTGTGTAAATCTACATTGTCTTTCGAGTAACTGATATCTTCATGTACATCCACATAGTCGCTGTCCATTTCTAATTCCTGATAAGTAATGGAATCGATGGAAAATGTGGGGTCATTTAATAATAATTTAGCTTCGTGAAGTTTCATAAAAATCCTCTCATGTTTTTGTGCAAATAATATAAAACGATAAAATTAAATGTTAGATTTGCAATGTAATTTGATGAATTTGCAATATAAATTGCAATTATTATAACTTATAATTAGGATAACACAAATCACGTGAATTGAAAAGAAAAAGAAAAGAGGACAAGCAGGATGAACAAAAAACAAATTCGCCCGTTCGGGGTGAAGGATGAAATCGGGTATGTATTTGGAGACATGGCGGGCAGCTTTGTAAATTTATTTGTAGATGCATATTTTCTGATTTTTTGTACCAATGTATTGGGAATCAGCGCAGGATGGATGGGAACGTTATTTTTAGTGGCCAGATTATGGGATGCGATCAATGATCCGATTATGGGATCTTTCCCAGATCGTTGGATGATTGGAAAGTCCGGAGATAAATTCAAACCATGGATTAAGATTTTTATGCTTCCACTGGCATTATCTGGTGTGCTTTGCTTTTTTAATGTTCCATTGGAAGGGATTGCACTTCATGCTTATGTAGCATTTGCATATGTTCTGTATGGAATGAGCTACACAGGAACTTCCATGCCATTTGGTGCGATGGCCAGCGTTGTAAGTGATGATCCGATCCAGAGAAGTAAGCTTTCCAGAGCAAGAAGTATCGGTGGAACGATCGTAGGAATCGTAGGACTTTCCATCGTTCCTGTTGTCTGCTTTGACAAGCAGAGCAATATTCTTCCGGAACGTTTTACACTAATCGCGGTAATCTTCGGTGTTTTAAGTATTATCAGCTATTTTGTTCTGCTGAATTTTACACAGGAGCGTATTCGACAGAATTCTGAAAAAGCAGAGAAATTTAATTATGGAAAAGTATTAAAAGCAACCGTACACAACAGACCATTGATCGGAGTTATGGTGGCAACATTAGGAAGTATGCTCTTTATCACTGGATCAAACCAGGTAAGAAGCTACATTTTTAAAGAGTACTATGCAAGAACAGATGTAATGTCTATTATCAGTCTTGCGACAATCCCGATTTTGGTGATCTGTTTCCCATTGGTTCCGAAATTGGTAGCAAAGTTTGGAAAAAAAGCAACTTTAATGGCAGCCATTGTTTCCAGTACAATCTTTAGTGTCATCCCGGTTGTCATGGAAATTAAAAATGTATATGTGTATTCGGCATTGGTTGTATTGGGAACGATCGGACAGACAGTATTTACAATGTTGATCTGGGCGCTTGTTACAGACTGTCTGGATTACAGCGAATGGAAATTTAATGAAAGAAGCGATGGTTCTATGTATTCTTTATATACATTTAGTAGAAAAATAGGTTCGACCATTGCCTCTACAGGAGTTTCTTTCGGATTGGCAGCAATCGGATTTGTTTCCGGTTCTAATGTCGTGCAGACAGCGGAAGCAGTGAATGGAATTTATTTCCTGGTCAATATCATTCCAGTGGTAACTTGCGCTTTAGAGTTGATTGGAGTAGGGCTGATCTTTAATTTGAATAAAGAGACTACAGAACAGATGTATGCAGAATTAAAGGCAAAATAAAGTACAGAAAATGAGGCTGAGTATGCTATGAAAAAAATAGATATTCATTTACATGCAGCGCTAGATCCGGTTCCGGGAACAGAAAAATTCAAGATATCAACAGGCGAAGAAATGCTTGCTCATCTGGAAGAGCTTCAGATTGAAAAAGCGGTTGTTATGTCATCCGGAGAGACAGAAGGAGCAATGGCTTCTGTCTCCGGAAACCAGAAATGCAGAGAACTGGCCAGAAGATTTCCTGAAAAATATGTATGGATGTGTAATCTGGATGAAAATTGTGAAGAAACCATTGAAGAGAGGCTCAGGGAATATCAAAGGCAGGGAGCTGTAGGAATTGGTGAGTTTAGGATCTGTAGAAAAATAAACCATCCTTTTGTTCAGGCTGTATTTCAGGCGGCGGAAAAACTGGGAATGCCAATCCTGTTTCATATGAGTCCGCAGGAGGGATATGAATATGGCATTGTCGATGAACCGGGACTGCCGATGTTGGAAGAAGCTTTAGAAAAATATCCCGGATTAAAATTCATAGGCACAGTCAGCCGTTCTGGCATGAAATCAGTCAGGATGCGAAGCCGGATCTGAAATCTCGAATGGAATGGGGCAGAGGTCCTGTCAGGGAAGGCGGCAGATTGGTCTGTCTTATGAGAAATTATAAAAACTTATACGCAGATCTGTCTGCAAACAGTGGTGGATGTGCTATTATGAGAGATGAAAAGTTTGGTTTACAATTTTTGGAGGAATTTCAGGATCGTCTGATGTTCGGTACAGATATGGTAAATACGGATATGGTATTTCCATTGGGAGAATGGCTGGACAGACAGTATCAGGAAGGAAAATTATCTGCACAGGCCTACCGGAAAATTTGTTTTGAGAATGCCAAAAAGATATTTCAGTTATAAGAGGAAAGGTGAAAAATGAGAACAAGAATTATACCAAAGATGTTGAATGATGAAGTGGAAGAATATCTTACACGAAATGATATTGTGATCGTTCCGGTCGGAACTGTGGAAATGCACGGGGGATTTCCTCTGGATTCGGAAACCGTAGTCAGTGAAGCGTTTGCACTTAAAATGGCGGAGGCATGTGACGGACTTGTATTAACTGGCCTTCCATATTTTTATGCAGGAGCGACTGCAAGTGGAAGAGGAACGGTTCAGGTCAGCATTCAGGAAGGAATTCGTTATCTGACAGGAATTGCGGAAAGTCTTTTACGCCAGGGATTTAAAAGACAGATTTATATCAGTGCACATGGTCCGGCACATATGACAGTGAGTCCGATGGTAAGAGATTTTATGGATAAAACAGGAACTCCGATTTTGTATATGGATATGATCATGCAGCTGATGAGAAATGGACAGGATGTTTTTAAATCTGCAGATACATTCCATGCAATTACGGTGGGCGCTTATGATATGCTGGGCAGATTGGAAGATGTACCGCTGACTACAAAATATGAGCATCAGGAGAAGCAGAGCTGTGCGGAGTTTGATGATGTATTCGCATTGGCATATCAAAGTGGTTCGATCGGATATTATTTTGGAGATCCGAAAGACCACATGAGTACACCGTCAATTCCTACGGAAGAAAGACGTAAAGAACTGGCTGAGGAAGGAAAAGAGACAATTCAGGTTCTTGTGGAACGGATGAATGTGCCTCATATTGCAGAACAGATGAAAAATCTGGAAGCATATAATCAGGAAATTGCAAAACGCTGTCCGTGGGTTCCTTTTGCGCAGTAGAGTGGATCGAACAAGATAAATTTTCTTCGTCTTTCGCTTGCCCTCATTCTGAAAGTATAGTAAGATACCTTCAGAGGAGTTGATAGGAATTATGTTGTATTGGGTAATTATCGGAATATTGATCGCAGCGATCATAGCAGTAATCTTCTTTACGATTTCAAAATTATTAAAAGAGAAAAAAGATTATAATCAGTTTGAACGGAGATATCATTCTGAAGATGATTATGATGATGACTATGATGATGACTATGATGACGAAGAAGATGATGATGAGGAAGAGGATGATTATGAACCAGAACCGAGATGTCGTCCGGTGAGAGAACAGGCAGAACGCCGTACATCTTCTGCCCCGGCGAAGAGACGCTGGAAGATCATTCTGGAAGATGTGGATCAGCAGGATCAGTATAGTTTTATTTTTTATGATTCGCTGGGAATCGGAAGGGTCAGTGCATCGTCAGAGTATGACAAGTTTTTGTCCCTGCCGGAAGATTTAAGAGTATCAAAGGTACACTGCGCGATCATCCGAAGTGGGGATAAGCTGTACTTGAGAGATGAAGGTTCAAAAAACCATACATATTTGAATGGAAAACAGATTCATAAGCCAATTGTGATCCAGAAAGAAGATGTGATCACGGTCGGGGAGACCAGACTGGAAGTTGTAAAAATTCTGCGGGAGACAAGATAATCCCGCAGAATTTTTTTGCAATTCCCTCTTTAACATGCTAAAATGATAAACAGTTAGTGAAATTATTGGAAAGACAAAGGAGGTTACCATGATTAAATTATATGATAACGGTGTGTACTTGTTAAACGGCACAGAAATCCTGGAAGATACGGGAAATGTGTCACTTCCTGTCTCGAAAGAAGAGGCTGCAAAGAATACGATTGCCTATGGAATCCTGGACAGTCATAATACTTCAGGCAATATGGAACGCCTGCAGATTAAATTTGATAAATTGACATCCCACGATATTACGTTTGTGGGAATTATTCAGACGGCAAGAGCTTCCGGACTGGAAAAATTTCCGGTACCGTATGTTTTGACAAACTGTCATAACAGTCTCTGTGCAGTTGGTGGAACGATCAATGAGGATGACCATATGTTTGGGCTTACCTGTGCGAAAAAGTACGGTGGTGTGTATGTTCCGCCTCATCAGGCAGTCATCCATCAGTTTGCAAGAGAGGTTCTTGCAGAGTGCGGCAAGATGATCCTTGGTTCTGACAGCCATACCCGCTACGGAGCATTGGGAACCATGGCAATGGGAGAAGGCGGACCGGAGCTTGTAAAACAGCTTTTGAATAAGACATATGACATCAAGAAACCAGAAGTGATCGGAATCTATCTGGATGGAGAGCCGGCAAAAGGAGTCGGACCTCAGGATGTTGCTCTGGCGATTATCGGAGCTACATTTGCAAATGGATATGTGAACAATAAAGTCATGGAGTTTGTCGGACCTGGAGTCTCAAAACTGAGCGCAGATTACCGAATCGGAATCGATGTTATGACAACAGAGACAACTTGTCTGTCTTCTATCTGGAAAACAGATGAGAAGATTCAGGAATTCTATGAGATCCACGGAAGAAGCGAAGGATACAAAGAACTGAATCCAGGAGCAGTGACTTACTATGATGGAATGGTTTATGTCAATATGAGTGAGATCAAACCAATGATCGCGATGCCGTTCCATCCGAGCAATGTCTATACGATCGATGAAGTAAATGCAAACCTGGCAGACATTCTTCACGAAGTTGAGAAGAAAGCGCTGATCAGTCTGGATGGAGCAGTAGATTACTCTCTCCAGAGCAAGATCGTGAATGGAAAACTGTATGTAGATCAGGGAATTATTGCCGGTTGTGCAGGCGGTGGATTTGAAAACATCTGTGCGGCAGCGGACATCATCAAAGGAAGAAATATCGGTGCGGATGAATTTACATTCAGCGTGTATCCGGCAAGTACACCGATTTATATGGAACTTGTGAAAAATGGAGCGATCGCAGATCTGATGGAGGCAGGAACCGTTGTGAAGACTGCATTCTGCGGACCATGCTTTGGTGCCGGAGATACGCCTGCAAACAATGCGTTCTCAATCCGTCATACAACAAGAAACTTCCCGAACAGAGAAGGTTCCAAGCTGCAGAACGGTCAGATTTCTTCTGTTGCATTGATGGATGCCCGTTCGATTGCGGCAACAGCGGCAAACAAAGGATTCCTGACACCGGCGACAGCAATGGATGTCGAGTACAAGGGACAGAAATATCACTTTGATCAGAACATTTATGCAAATCGTGTATTTGACAGCAAGGGCGTGGCAGATCCAAGTGTAGAGATCAAGTTTGGTCCGAATATCAAAGACTGGCCGGAAATGTCAGCACTTCCACAGAATCTGGTTCTTAAGGTTGTATCTGAGATCCACGATCCTGTTACGACAACAGATGAACTGATTCCGTCCGGTGAGACTTCTTCTTATCGTTCGAATCCGCTGGGACTGGCAGAATTTGCACTTTCCAGAAAAGATCCTGCATATGTAGGACGCGCCAAAGAAGTACAGGCAGCACAGAAGGCGATCGAAGCAGGAAAATGTCCGCTTGAGGTGCTGGAAGAATTAAAACCGGTCATGGCGAAGGTTCAGGAGAAATTCCCACAGGTCGGAGAAGGAAATGTAGGAGTCGGAAGTACGATCTTTGCAGTGAAACCGGGAGACGGTTCTGCACGTGAACAGGCTGCATCCTGCCAGAAAGTACTGGGCGGATGGGCAAACATTGCCAACGAGTATGCTACAAAACGTTATCGTTCAAACCTGATCAACTGGGGAATGCTGCCGCTTCTGACAGATGCGGATGACAAAGCACTTCCATTTAAGAATGATGACTATATCTTCATTCCGGATGTGAGAAACGCAGTAGAAGAAAAGGCAGATGTGATCAAGGCCTATGTTGTAGGAGATGAACTGAAAGAAGTAGAGTTCCGTCTGGGTGATCTGACAGATGCCGAAAGAGAGATTATTTTGAAGGGCTGTCTGATCAATTACTATAGAGGTTAGAGATTAAACAGATGAAAAAATCAGGGAGAAACAAAAAATCTCCCTGATTTTTTATTTTCCATGCAACAAAACTTCACTTGAAAGACTCTTATGTGTGACAAAAGAGTTATTGTGAACAGTAACACAAACAAAAAAGAAAGAGAGGGGATGCGGATGTACGATTATCAAAAAAGTGCGGAAGCAGTTCTGATACGACGTGCAAAACGCGGGGACGTCAAAGCGTTTTCGGAGTTGTATTCCAGAATCTATGTGGAACTTTATAAATTTGCACTCTATACTCTGAAGCATCCGCAGGAGGCGGAGGATGCAGTCAGTGATACTGTGGTGACAGCTTATGAAAAGATATCCAGTCTCAAAAAGGAGGAGTCTTTCAGAAGCTGGATCTTTACCATATTGAGCAATCATTGTAAGAACCAGTTTCGAAAGAGAGCCCAGACACATGAGTTGGATGAGACTTATCCATCAAAAGAGTCAGACTATGCTGTCTCACAGGATGTAAAGAGTGCATTCTGGAAACTGGATGATGAAGAGCGTCTGATTGTTTCATTTTCAGTATTTGGAGGATATCAAAGTGATGAGATCGGTCAGATGCTGGATATGAATCCGGTTACGGTTCGTTCCAGAAAAAAGAGAGCTCTGGAGAAGATGCGAGTGGTTCTTCAGGAAGTGGAGGTATAAGGATGGAAAATAAAAGAGACAGACATTTTACAGAAGAGGAAATAAAAGACAAGATTGTGCAGTCAGCAGAGGGGATGGAAGTGCCTGATTCTTTAAAACCTGAGAATATTGAAAAGAAACTGGCACAGAAAAAGAAAAAACGGACACCAGTTTATGGAATTGTGGCAGCAGCGGCATGTTGTTGTCTTGTTGTGGGGGGAGTTGCACTTTCCGGACGTGGAATGATGCAGGATAAGGAAGCACAAAAAGCAGCGGAAAAGGCTGCAGACGATACAGTCGCTGAGTCGACTGCTGCGTTGGCAAGTGCGAAGGATTATGATCAGATTTACAAGTACGTTCAGGCAGCGGCAGAAGAGGAAGAGATCATGTATGGCACAGGGGGAGCTGATGGAGCGGCTCTTTATACAGGGGAGAAAGCAGTCGCTGATCAGGCTGTATCACATTCCGATACGAATGTGCGGACAGAGGGGGTCGGTGAAGGTGATGTCGTCAAGACGGACGGAAAGTATCTGTATATCATGAGCATGGATAAGGTGCAGATCCTGAATATTGAATCTGAAGAGATGAAGCAAGTAGGAACCATTTCCATGGATGCAAATGATTATCTGATCGAGATTTATTTAAAAGATGAAAAACTGGTCTGTGTGTATGCGAGAACCACCGATGAGACAGACAGTCAGGGAGTCGTCAGAAGTGTGACACATACTGTGGCGGAAGTTTTTGATGTGAGCAATCCGGAAAAGCCAAAATCTTTGGGAGAGATGTCACAGAGCGGAAGTTTCCATACTATGCGTGTATCCGGAGATTACGTGTATCTGCTTAGTACGTTCTATGCCGATATTTCCGGGTCAAAGAATGATGTCAGCAGTTATGTACCGGAAGTGCAGGGGAAAGTGATGGACAGCAGTTATATTTTACTTCCGCAGCAGGAAAAGGGACGAGTTTATACAGTAGTGACTTCATTCAGTCTGAAAGACCCGACAGAGCAGATCGATCACCTGGCATTCTTCGGAGATGGCAGTCAGTGCTATGTAAGTGAGAATAATATTTATGTGTATGACACAATCTATGACGCAAAAGTCTCTCCGGTGACACAGACAGAGATTCGAAAAGTTTCTTATAAAAATGGAGAGCTGGATGGAACGGGCGATGTTGTGATCGATGGTATGGTCAATGATTCTTTTAGTATTGATGAATACAACGGATATCTGCGGGTTGTGACCACAATCCGTGAAAATGATGATACATCCGGCGGTGTGAATCCATTACTGAGGACGGATAGTGCAAGCAATACAGGCAGTCAGGGAGCAGATTCTACAAATGCACTTTATATTTTAGATAAAGACTTGAAAGAAACAGGAAAACTGGATAATCTGGCAGAAGATGAAAGAGTATATTCAGCAAGATTTATGGGAGATACCTGTTATTTTGTAACTTACAAGCAAGTTGATCCACTCTTTTCCGTAGATCTGTCTGATCCGAAAAAGCCGAAAGTACTGGGCGAACTGAAGATACCGGGATTTTCTGATTATCTGCATCCGTATGGAGACGGGCTGCTTCTTGGAATCGGAATGGATGTGGAGGAAGATGGGACAACAGTGAATGGCGTAAAACTGTCTATGTTCGATATTTCGGATCCGAAAGACGTAAAAGAAGTTGCGAAAACAGTGCTGGAGGAGTGCTATTCAACAGATGTATCCTATAATTATCGGGCAGCGTTTGTAGATACGGAGAAGAACCTGATTGGATTCCCGGGATACAAGAACCAGCAGGAATACTACATTTATTCCTATGATAAAGAAAAAGGGTTTACTTGTGTATTTGAGAAAAAGTTGAGCGGATATTCAGAAGTGAGAGGCTTGTACGCGGGAGAAAGATTTTATCTGGTGACAGAGGCGACAGTGGAGTCTTACAGATTGGATAATTTTGAAAAAGTGGATGATGTGGTGTTGTAAGAGGAGATAATTTCAAAGACCAGATATCAAGGTATACTTGCTGTACTTGATATCTGGTCTTTTATGTATGAATTAGAGGATCTTTATGAAAATTTCATTGTATCCTCAAAAAATTTCAAGTATAATAAAATTCATCTTGAAAGGAATCCCTTTCAATTTTCAAATATGGCAGAGAGACTGCCATTCAAAAAATTATTCCCAGATAAAGAGTAAAGAGATGGATAAAAGAAGTTATTGATCGGGGTGAACAGTAACTAAAGAGCGGGAGTTTGTCTGTATTTGCGATTGTGAAACATCGCGTCAAAGGATATAATAAAATCAGAAATACAAGTACATGCTCATCGAAATATTTTAAATTCCATCAGAACAAAGGAGGAGCATGTATGGAGAATAAAAAACCAACACAATTTTTAATGAAGCCAAAAGTAGATTTCTGTTTTAAAGAACTGATGGAAGACGAAGAGGTGCGTAACGCATTTCTGGCAGCAGTACTTGGGATCAATCTGAAGGAAATCAATGAGAGTAAGATTTTGCCGTCCCATTTGCGTCAGAAGGATAAAGACGATAAGCTGGGGATTCTGAATTTTATAATGTTTGATGATGAAGAATATTATTGCCGTTTTCATTTCTGGTCAGATAAGGGGAGGAAGTTGTATAGTGATAAATTTGAGATTCATACACTGGAACTTCCGAAGCTGGCAAAACATGATTATCCAGAGACAGAGCTGCTGAAATGGCTTCAGTTCATCAATGCAGAGACAGAGGAGGAATTTGAAATGGCAGCAGAAAAAAGTGAATACATTAAGAAGGCATACAGGCTGTTGTGGAGCTGCTTCAGGAAATGGAACTGGAAAAAGAAGTGATATGTGGAAAAGTTCAGGAAAAGTTTCACATTTCTTCACAGGAAGCAGCACAGGAAGTGGAAAAATATTGGAAGTAGGGTCAATGGGCGACTGGGAATATCCACATAAAATGTTCCAGGCTTTCATGTCAAACCAGTTCGCAGATTGCAGGGATACTAAGTGTGGTCTCACGTAGCGCCTAGTATGCCTGACTCAGTTTGATATCTTTGATAATCTGTAGAAACGTGCGTCCGATTTCGTAAATCATGTGAGATAATTGAGAGTCCTGCATTGAACATTTTCAGGCAGTATGGTATTATTTTAAATAGAAAACGGTAAGGAAAGAGGAGAGAAAACAAGACAGATTCTCTCCTTTTTCCGTATATCCGCGAAAAGAGGTTAAATGTAGATGATTTTTGATACACATGCACATTATGATGACAGACAGTTTGAAGAAGACAGAGAAGAATTGCTTGGTTCTATGCGGGAAAATGGCGTAGAGCTGATCGTAGATGCAGGTTCTGATATTGCGTCCTGGGACAAGATTGAGCAGCTGACAGACAGATATCCGTTCATTTACGGTGCGATCGGGGTACATCCGGACGAAGTGGGTGAACTGGACGAGGAGAAGATGAAGCGGATGGAACAACTGCTTGCCAGGGAAAAGATGGTCGCTGTCGGAGAGATCGGACTGGATTATTACTGGGATAAGGAGAACCGGGATTTACAGAAAATGTGGTTTATCCGGCAGCTGGAACTTGCGAAACAACTGGATTTGCCGGTGATCATTCACAGCCGGGAAGCAGCCGCAGATACGATGGAGATTATGAAGCAGTATGCAGGAGAATTAAGCGGTGTGATCCATTGTTTTTCCTATTCCCCGGAGCAGGCGAAAGAGTATGTAAAGATGGGATTTTATCTTGGAATCGGCGGTGTCGTAACCTTTAAAAATGCAAAGAAATTAAAAGAAGTGGTGCAGGAGATCCCTTTGGAGTCACTGGTTCTTGAGACGGACAGCCCGTATCTGGCTCCTGTTCCGAATCGTGGAAAACGCAATAGTTCCCTGAATCTTGTGTATGTTGCAGAAGAGATCGCAGGATTAAAGGGGATTTCTTACGAAGAGGTTGTAAGACAGACAACAGAAAATGCAAAAAAATTATATCGTTTCAAAAAGTAGAGAAAGAGGTGTGCAGATGAAAGAACCAACACTTGGAAATCCGCAGAATACGATCGCGGTGCTTCAGAAGTATAACTTTGTGTTTCAGAAAAAATTCGGACAGAATTTCCTGATAGATACGCATGTACTGGATAAGATCATCGGATCTGCAGAGATTACTAAGGATGATTTTGTGCTGGAGATCGGACCGGGAATCGGAACGATGACACAGTATCTGGCATGCGCTGCGGGAAAGGTAGCGGCAGTAGAGATCGATAAGGCATTGATTCCGATTCTGGAGGATACTCTGGATGGCTATGACAATGTGCAGGTCATCAATGAGGATGTGTTAAAAGTGGATATTGCTGAGCTTGCAAAACAGGAGAATGAAGGAAAGCCGATCAAAGTTGTGGCAAATCTTCCATATTATATTACGACTCCGATCATCATGGGATTGTTTGAAAATCATGTTCCAATGAAGAGTATTACAGTCATGGTTCAGAAAGAAGTAGCAGATCGGATGCAGGTAGGACCGGGAACGAAGGATTACGGAGCGCTGTCACTTGCGGTCCAGTATTACGCAAAACCATATATTGTAGCCAATGTACCGCCGAACTGTTTTATGCCGCGCCCGAAGGTCGGTTCTGCAGTCATCCGTCTTGACAGATATGAAGAACCACCGGTGCAGGTAAAAGATGAAAAACTGATGTTTCGGATCATCCGGGCTTCGTTCAATCAGAGAAGAAAAAACGCTTGCGAATGGCCTGAAGAATTCACCGGAGCTGGATTTTACGAAGGAGCAGATCGAAGCGGCGATCGGACATCTCGGCAGAGGCGCGAGTATCCGTGGAGAAGCCTGACTCTGGAAGAATTTGCAGAGCTTGCGAACTATTTAAGTGATCAAATCGCATAATGATTTCTGTGCAGGTCCAAACAGAATAAACAGCAATAGTTCATAAATATTTAATACACAGTTAATTGTATAGGAGCAAAATCTTTAGTATAATAAAGAAATATAAAACAAATGACGGAAGGAGAGGCTATATGCAGAGAGACATTGAGAACATCATTTTTGAAAATACACCCAAGATTCAGGAGCTGGCACATATTTGTGAGACGAATACAGCGATTGACAAAGAACTGTATACCAAGTATGAGGTGAAGAGAGGTCTTCGTGATTTAAATGGAAAAGGTGTACTTGCAGGTCTGACCAACATTTCAGATATTGTAAATACCAAAGTCGTAGACGGCAAAGAAGTTCCGTGTGAAGGAAGCCTCTACTACCGTGGATATAATATCAAAGAGCTGATCGGCGGATTTTTAAAAGCAGAGCACCCGGGATTTGAAGAGACAACATATCTCCTTTTGTTTGGAGAACTTCCGACAAAGGTGCAGCTGGATGAATTTCGGGCCATGATCGCAGAGCGCCGGACACTTCCGCCGAACTTTGTACGGGATGTAATCATGAAAGCGCCGAGCAGTGATATGATGAACAACATTTCCCGCTATATCCTGAGTATGTATACATACGATGACAAAGCGGATGATATTTCGATTCCGAACGTACTTCGTCAGTGTCTGAATCTGATCAGTCAGTTCCCAATGTTTATGGTATATGCCTACCATGCATATAATTACAGAAGAGGTGAGGATCTTTATATTTATGCACCTCATCCGGAGCTTTCCGCAGCGGAGAATATCCTGATGATGCTTCGTGAAGACAGAAAGTATACAGCGCTTGAGGCAGAGATCCTGGATATGGCACTTGTGCTTCATATGGATCATGGCGGTGGTAATAACTCCACCTTTACGACTCATGTAGTTACTTCTTCCGGTACCGATACGTATTCTACGATTACAGCAGCGATGGCTTCCCTGAAAGGACCGAAGCATGGCGGTGCGAATGTAAAAGTGACACAGATGTTTGAGGATATGAAGGCAACACTGACAGACTGGACTGATGAAGAGCAGATCCGTCAGTATCTGGAAGCACTGTTGGATAAGAAAGCCTTTGATAAAAAAGGTCTGATCTACGGAATGGGACATGCGGTTTATTCCATTTCTGATCCTCGTGCAGATGTATTTCGTGCGTTTGTAAAGCAGCTTGCACAGGAGAAAGGCTGCGAGGCAGAGTATGCGCTTTATGAGAAGGTAGAGCATATGGCTCCGGAAGTAATCGCCGAGAAGCGCAAGATTTACAAAGGTGTCAGTGCGAATGTGGACTTTTACAGTGGTCTGGTGTACAGTATGCTGGATCTTCCTCCGTCACTGTATACACCGATCTTTGCGGCTGCACGTATTGTAGGATGGAGTGCACACCGTCTGGAAGAGCTGAAGAATGCGGATAAGATCATCCGTCCGGCATATAAGCCGCTGGCTCCTCATCGGGAATATATAAAATTAGATGACAGGTAGAGAGAAAGATGAAAGATGAATTTTACTTTCCATCCAAAGATGGAAATACAGAGATTCATACAATTGAATGGAAACCGGAAGGCAGGTAAAGGCAGTCTTGCAGTTGAGTCACGGGATGGTTGAGTATGTTGACAGATATTCGGAGTTTGCAGAATATCTCTGCGAAAAAGGATTTTATGTAGTCGGCAACGATCATCTGGGACATGGAAAGTCAGTACAGAGTAAGTCAGAGTATGGATTTTTTAATGAAAAATATGGAAATGCATGTGTTCTTGGAGATTTACATACATTGAGACAGCGGACGATGAAAAAATACCCGGACGTGCCTTATTTTATGCTTGGACACAGCATGGGATCGTCTCTGCTGAGACAATATATTCAGATGTATGGCAATGGACTCAGTGGAGCGATCATCATGGGGACCATGTCAGAGCAGAATAAGACGGAACTCAAGCTTGGAAAAGATCTGTGCAGGATACTGGCAGTTTTAAAAGGATGGCATTATCGAAGCAAGCTGGTAGACAAGATGGTGAATGGACCTTTCTGTAAAAAATTCAAGCCGGCAAGGACGAGGGCAGACTGGGTGACCAGTGATACGGAAAAGCTGGATCAGTATGTTTCCGATCCGCTGTGTTCGTTTGTATTTACAGTAAATGCCTACTATCAGATGTTCTGCGGAATTCAGCAGACGCAGAAGCGGGAAAGCATCTATATGATACCGAAGACGCTGCCGATTTTTATGGTGTCCGGTTCGGACGATCCGGTCGGAGGATTCGGCAAAGGTGTCAGAAAGATCTATGAGAAGTATCGGGCGGCCGGAATACAGGATGTGACTTTGCGGCTGTATGCCGGAGACCGACATGAGATTTTGAATGAAACAGACCGGGAGCAGGTATATCAGGATTTATACGAATGGATGCAGAGTAAGATGGAAGTATAATCAGAATCCGCTGAAAGTGTTTCAACGTTGCACTTTCAGCGGATTTTTTATTTACCGGCATCCATATAGTTATATAATGTGAATTTTGAGATGCCGAGTATAGAAGCTACCTTATCTCCGGACTTCGTGATCAGAAAAGCGCCGGCATCATTTAAATACTGAACCACTTTGATTTTTTCGTCTTTTGTCATCAGTGCTGCCGGTTTCCCGATATTGGAGATAGCCTGTTCGATCAGGGTATCCAGAAGCTCGGTGACATTGTGTGTAATCTGAGGAGTCGCACTGCGGGAAGCGGATGGCTCGGCGGGATTCTGTGTCTGGATAAAGGACTGCAGGAACTGATCCGCTGCAGCCAGTGCGGTAATATCATAATTGATAGAAAAAATATAGGCAAGCGTTCCGGATTCGTCCTTAATGTAAAAGGTCGAAGACTTCAGCAGACGTCCGTCATTTGTTTTTGTCAGATAAGCGTACTGATCCTGCAGTGTGGACGGATCGGCTTTGATCGCTTCCAGTACGACATTGGATGCACTGTCACCGGATTTTCGGTCAGTGACATGTCCGTTTTCAATATATAAGATTGTGTTTTCGATTCCATGGCGTACATCGTGGATCACGATTTCGCAGGAATCACTGAACTGCTGTGCAAGTCCGTGCGCAATTTGTTTTAATAGATCTAAAGAGTATCCCATTGTTTACATCCTCTCCTGATAAATGTGTAATCGTCTTCTATGATATCATGATTCGTTAACGCTCATTATATCATAAAAAGAAAACAGAAGCTAAAAGAAATTTAGACATCTGAAAATATTTCAGAAATCAGGTTGAATTCATGTGCTGATAAGAGTATTCTATAAATATCAAATGAACAGATAGAAATGCCGGAAAAAGGAGGAGTCCTATGAAATTATTAGTAAAAAATGGTATGATCGCAACAGAGTCGCAGGTATTTCAGGGGGATATTCTGATCGAAGATGAAAAATAAAGTCCATAGGAACAGTTTTGGAAGAGGAGGATGCCGAGGTGATCGATGCCACAGGCAGATATGTGATCCCGGGGGGTGTGGACGTACATACGCATATGGATCTGCAGTCAGGAAAGTATCGTGCAGTGGATGATTTTTATGATGGAACGGTGGCAGCAGCCTGTGGAGGAACAACGACGATCGTGGATCACATGGCGTTCGGCCCGAAGGGATGCAGCCTGTGGCATCAGGTGGAAGAATATCATCGTCTGGCAGATGGGAAATCAGTCATTGATTATGGATTTCATGGGGTGATCCAGCATGTCAATGCATCCATACTGGGGGAGATGAAAGAGATTGCCGAAAATGATGGAATTACAAGTTTTAAGGTATATACGACATATGATGACATGTTGACTGATGACGAGATTTTTCAGGTACTCAAAGAAGCAAAAAAGGACGGGATAGTGATCGCAGTGCACTGCGAGAATGATGGTGTGATCAATTATCTTAGGAAGACATACCGCGAGTCGGGATGTACAGAGCCAAGTATCATCCGCTCAGCAGACCGGCGCGTTGTGAGGCGGAGGCAGTGGACCGTCTGCTGCATCTGGCAGCCATGGCAGGTGATGCACCGCTGTATATTGTACATTTGTCCAGCAAAGAAGCTGATGGAGGTTATGAAAGCGCGGGCATCCCACCAGAAGAATTTTGCAGTGGAGACCTGTACGCAATATCTGACTCTCACGGATGAGATGTATGAAGATCCCAAGGAAGGGCTGAAAGCGATCATGTCTCCGCCGCTTCGCAAAAAAGAGGATCAGGATGCATTATGGCAGGCATTAAAGGATGGTGTGATCGATGTTGTGGCAACAGATCACTGCCCGTTTCACTTTGGGAAAGAAAAGCAGGCAGGAGCGCAGGATTTTACAGCTTGTCCAAACGGTGCACCGGGAGTTGAAGAGCGGATGCGCATTCTGTTCTCTGAGGGTGTGATGAAAGGCAGAATTACACTGCCGCAGATGGTGCATTATCTGTGTACGAATCCTAGCCGGATGTATGGATTATATCCGCAGAAGGGAACTCTGCTGCCGGGTTCAGATGCGGATCTGATTCTCTTAAATCCGGAGAAAGAGCGCATACTGACACATGCGGATATGCACAGTGCAGTAGATTATACCTGTTATGAGGGGATGGCAGTGAAAGGTGAGATTGAACTGGTCATGCAGAGAGGGCATGTGATCGTGAAAGAGAATCAGTTCTTAGGTAAAAAAGGAGACGGAAAATATCTGAAACGGCATAAGAGCGTATTGGCAGAATAAAGAAAAGGATGGACAGTGATGGAATTTACAATTAGAAATATGATGGAACAGGATAAACAGGAAGTATTGGATATGATGCGGGTATTTTACGCATCTCCCGCAGTGCAGAGTAATGGATCGGATGAGATTTTTGAGAATGATATCAGAACATGCATAGGAGGGAGTCCATATCTGGAAGGATATGTGTTTGAAAATGAAGGGCAGCTTTTGGGGTATGCCATGGCAGCCAAAAGCTTTTCCACAGAGTTTGGAAAGCAGTGTGTCTGGATCGAAGATCTGTATATGAAGCCAGAAAGCAGAGGACTTGGTATCGGAAGTAAGTTTTTTGAATATATAGAAGAAAAATACGCAGACGTGGTAGTTCGCCTGGAAGTGGAAGAAGAAAATGAAAGAGCAGTTCATGTCTATAAAAAAGCAGGATATGAAGTACTGCCATATATGGAGATGATCCGTAAATAAATAATAGAGAAGACCTGAAAGTGGAAGTGATATACTCCCTTTCGGGTCTTTTTTGAGTTGTTTGTTTTGCACTGAAATGATATAATTGAAATATGATTTTAGTGCAAAATGCTCAAAATTAGTTTGGGTAAAAGATGTCGTAAAACAGGAGGTGCAAAAACATTGAAATGTGATGAAAAGTTAGTCAGACTGGAAGAAACCTATGGGGATTGGGTGAAACAGGAAAAAGAAAACTGCAGGATGAGCTCCGGGGAGATGACGAAGGAATTGTATCCGTATCAGGCCCTGTTTTCTCCGATTCAGGTGAATAAGACTATGATCAAAAACCGCGTGGTAATGGGACCGATGGGGAATCTGAATATGTGTGAAGAGTCAGGACGTCCCAATGACAAGATGCTTCAGTACTTTTTCGCCCGTGCAAAAGGGGGGACAGGGCTTTTGACAACAGGGCTGATTCCGGTCAGTCACGGAATCGATCCGACGGTGACAGAGGTGGATGATCTGTCACTGTTTCCGAGAATCGATCATGCCAGAACAGTGTTTGCAGGTTGGAGAGATCTTGCACAGGGAGTACATGCGTATGGAAGTAAAATCTTTATTCAGATTACACCGGGACTTGGAAGAGTAGGACCACCGACTTGTGTGATGACAAAACATAAGATTCCGGTTTCTGCGTCCGTGAATCCGAGCTTTTATATTCCGCAGCTTCCATGTATTCCGCTGACAGATGCCAATTTGAAAAAAATTGTAAAAAACTGCGGGCAGGCGGCAGCAGATGCAAAAGAGATGGGATTAGACGGTATCTACCTGCATGGGCATGAAGGATATCTGCTGGAACAGATGACGAATCCGGCATTTAACAGAAGACAGATGGGACGCTATAAAGATTATGAAATGTTTGGGCTTGATATCATCCGTGAGATTCGAAAGAGGGCGGGAGATTCCTTCCCGATCATGTATCGGATTGACCTCTCACTGGCACTGAACGAAACATATCAGGAACGGATGAATGAAGTCAGCAGTCTGAAGCGGTTTAAAAATGGAAGAACGATTAAGGATACCCTGCATTATATGGCGAAACTGGTCCGTGCCGGAGTGGATCTGTTTGATGTGGATCTGGGCTGCTATGACAACTGGTGGCTGCCGCATCCACCGGAGGGAATGCCGGCGGGATGTTTCCTTGATATGTCCAAGATCGCAAAAGAATTCTTCCGCAGAAATCGTATCAAATCGAATACCGGAGTGGACGTTCCGGTTGTTGCAGTCGGAAAACTGGGGTATCCGGATATCGCAGAAAAAGCGATCCGGGATGGTGACTGCGACATGGTGATGCTTGCCAGACCACTGCTTGCAGATCCGGACTGGTGCAACAAGGCGTTTGCCGGCAATGTGGAGGAGATCCGGCCGTGTATCGGCTGTCAGGAAGGCTGCGTTAATGAGTTTATTCTGGGAGGGCATCCTCAGTGTGCAGTTAATCCGCGAACCGGATTCGAGGAACGTTTTCCGGAAACCTTTACACCGGCTGAGAAAAAGAAAAACATTGCTGTTGTGGGAGGCGGGCCGGCAGGAATTACATTTGCATTGATCGCGGCAAAACGCGGACACAACGTAACCTTGTATGAAAAATCAGAGAAGCTGGGCGGCAAGATTGCTGTAGGAAGTATTCCGAAGATCAAATTTGACCTGCGCAACTATCTGGCATACCTTGAGAAACAGGTGGAGCTTTGTCAGGAGCAGTATCAGCTTCAGGTACATAAAAATACAACGGTGACTGCAGAACTTCTAAAAGAAAAAGCATATGATTCAGTTATTTTTGCGTATGGAACAAAGGAAATCTTTCCGCCGTTTGAAGGCAGAGAGGAGGCAAATCTAATCCTTGGAACAGACCTTCTGGAACATCCGGAAAAAGCGGAAGGTGCAAATAATATCGTGATCGTAGGCGGTGGAGTGGTAGGCTGTGAGACTGCACACTGGCTGGCAAATGAATATGGAAAGAACGTTACGGTTCTGGAAATGCTGCCTCATTTTATGATGGGGGTCTGTACAGCAAACCGAGGACATTTGCTTCATTATCTGGAAAAATCAGGGGTGCGGCTGTATAACTGTACAAAGGTAAAAGCGCTTGCAAAAGACGGCGTTTATGTGGAACAGAATCAGTCCCAAACTGTGCCGGATCCGTATAATACCTGGCAGCCGCTGCTTCCTCCGAATATTCCGAACCCGATGGAGAAAGCAATCAAAGAAGAAATCGTGGAGAAGAAGATTCCGGCAGATCTGATCGTGTTGGCAATGGGGGGAAAAGCGGATGAGACATTTTTCTTTGAAGCGGGAGAAGAACATCTGGCAAAAGAGATTTATAACATTGGAGACAGCAGCCGGGCAGGAAGAGTTCTGGAGGCAGTACGCGGTGCATATCATCTTGCAGTGCGGATTTAGTGGAAAGGAAGAAAAGGTATGAGCAGAGAGACAAAAATTATCGCATTGACCGGAAAAGGGGGCGTGGGAAAGACTTCTATTTCCGCAGCTCTTGTAAAGCTTCTGGTTGAGGAATTTCCGGAGGAAAAGATCCTTGCCATTGATGCAGATCCGGCGATTGGTCTGGCTACAGCACTGGGAATTGAGCCCAAACTGACGCTGGATGACATTCGAAACGAAATTGTTGCGAATGTGGAGGATGGAAATACAAAGGAAGCAATGGAATTGTTGTCTGAGTCCAGGTATAAGATCGCAGAGGCAATCGTCGAAAAAGAAGGTTTTGCGTTTCTTGCAATCGGACGTCCGGAGTCAGCCGGATGTTATTGCCGCATCAATTCATATTTAAAAGAAGTGATCACGATGATCTCAGAGCAGTTTGATTATGTGGTCATTGACGGAGAGGCAGGCATTGAGCAGATCAACCGCCGTGTAATGGAGAAAGTGACCCATCTGCTTTTGATCTCGGATACCAGCAAAAAGGGATTGGAAGTCATCAAGACAATTGAAAATGTTGCAATGGAGCTGGTGAAATATGACCGCATCGGTCTGATCGTGAACCGGGTGGAGGACCCGGCGATGATCGAAAGACTGGATACCAGAGGTCTGGAGCTTTTGGCAGCGATCCCGTCAGACAAAAAACTGGCATTGTATGATTTTGAAGGACGCAGCATTATGGAGCTTCCAGAAGAATCACCTGTGGTAGTCAATGTGCGGGATGCAATGCAGAAGTTCGGCATTCTGCTGTAAGTGTCAGGAGGGCTGTTATGAAAGATCTAAAACATATGATCTATTTTGAAAAGTTACTGGACAGTGCCTGTAACGATCTGGTCCGGGAAGCGCAGAAGGAGAACCGGGTCGCTGTTGGGTTCACCTGTTTTCATATCCCGGAAGTGCTGCTGAATCTGGACACTGTTTTTCTGTCAGACTGCGGGCTCCGTATATGGGTTCTACAGAGATTGCAACGTATTATCTGGCAAGCAGTGCCTGCGAATTTTCCAGAGCATTGCTGGAACGGGCAATCGAGGGCGGATTTCAGTTTCTGGATGCGATTGCCGGGGTTGATATCTGTGAATGCATGAACCGGTGTTACGAAAATATGGAACTGCTGGAGATCCAGGGGAAAGAGAAAAAGAATTTCTTTATCAGCTATGTGGATGTGCCGGGAAAAGATGAAGAAATCACGGTGGAGCATGTGGTAGAGCAGCTGCGAAGAAAGGTGCTGGAACCGCTGCATGAACGGTATGGAACGGATATATCCGATGCGGCGATGAGAAAAGCTGTGGAGAAGCACAATGAGATCTGCAGGATCATTTCTGAGATGGGAGAAATGCGAAAAGCAGAAAATCCGGTGATCACAGGCGCAGAATTTCACAAGATTGTTCTTGCAACCTATGTCTGTCCAAAAGATCTGATCCTGGATAAATTGTATGAAACACTGGAGGAACTCAAACACAGGGAACCGGATAAAAAATCAAAATTCCGTGCAAGAGTTGTGATCGTGGGCGGAGAGATCGATGATCCGGATATGATCGAACTGGTGGAAGACAGCGGTGCTTATGTTGCCGCAGACCGGTTCTGTTATGGATCGATCCCGGGCCGTCAGGAAATTGTATTAAATGATACAGAGGATGTGCTCACTCAGATTGTGCGGATCAATATTGATCAGACCTCCTGTCCGAGGTATGTCACGCCAAATAAGATCAAGTACAGACAGGATCAGGCGGCGAAACTGGTGGAGGAATATCATGCAGACGGTATTATTTATGAGCAGATGAAATTCTGTTCCTACTGGTCTTTTGAGAGAACACTGCAGAGTCATGTTCTTGCCGAAGAATATAAGATACCGACCTTATCAATTGACCGGCCGTATCAGGCAAAATCAAGCGGACAGCTTCGAACCCGGGTACAGGCATTTGTGGAGAGTCTGGAAATCAAGAAGATCAAAGCGCGCAGAGAGGAGGCCGGAAAATGAGACGAGGAACAAAAATCCAGAAGTTGAAACAAGCACTTCCGGGGATTGTAAAGGATGTCAGGCATTATGCAAAACCAAGGGTAAAGCTGCATAATGAAGGGCTTGGAGATTACTATACGGAAGGGTACCGTTCTCTGAACCAGAGGGAGTGGAAAGGGGTAAGAGATACAGCGTATGATTTTGCCTCCTGGCTGAAGGTATATGGATATATGGCAGTGACACTCGGAAAGCATCCGGTGGCGCTGACGAAATCCTTTGTGCGTTACCCGTGGATGGCTTCTTATCTGACGGTGGCGAATATGCTGGACCGCCATAAGCTGGGACTGCGCGGAAAACAGCTCCGTTATACGCAGGAACAGTTTTACGGAGTGGTACATAACTCGGTAGATGTGATCGCCAAGATCATTGAACGAGATGAGAATCTCAATTCACCAAATAATAAACGGGCTGCAAAATTACGTGCAAAGACGGTGATGTTTGACGAGATGACCCCATCGATCATTATGGCAGGTTTTCCGATGCTGGACTGGATCGATATTGCCATGTCACCGGTCTGCCTTCCGGGAGAGGTTGATCAGAACGCAAATATTATGTATGTAGATGCGGCAGAGCGTATGGGACTGGCGGCAGATGTGTGTCCGCTTCCATCCGCAGAGGTTGGATGTGCGATTGTGGATGACTATCCGCAGGTGGGGAGTTCTTTTATCACAAGTTCTATGCCGTGTGACGGATCTCTCGGCGCGGCTCTGTTTATGGACCGCTATATGAAAAAACTGCCGAGCTTTACGCTGACCCCGCCGCAGCGGTTTAATGAGCCTGAGACGAATGCGTATGCAGTCAAGGATCTGAAGAACTGTATCCGGTTTATCGAAGAGACTTACGACGTGAAGTGGGACTGGGATGCATTCTGGAAAAAGGCAGAAGAATATAATAAGACAACACAGTGCATGCTGGACAAATGGGATGTCAACTGTACGCCTTATCCGCAGGTCATAGGAAGTGCGCTGTCCCTTCAGAGAGAGTATGAATTCCAGACAGCGGCCTGTCTGGATCCGTTTATGACAAAGCAGGATGAAAAAGTGACAAAGATGATGCTCAAAGGATATGAAAAGGACCGGGAAGCAGACAGAAGAGATTATAAATACCGCGCCATTGTATGGTGCTGTCCGGCACATTACTACACCCATTTTACAACCTGGGCGGAACATACGTGGGGAATTCGCACTCTGGTCGATATGGAAAGTATGCTGAGTTATCATTTTTATCATATCGGGGACAAAGAACAGGCGCTGACGGATATGGCAATGGCATATGAGCGGATGATGATGCGTTCCCACAGCAACGGCGGATATGTTAATGCGCTGGATGAGTGCTGGAAGATGTGCGAGAAATTTAATGCGAATATTGTGATCATGTACGATCATGTTTCCTGCAAAAACTTTGGCGGTCTTCATGGATTGTTTGAAGATCAGGCAAGAGAGCGGGGCATTCATCTGATCTGGGTACAGCATGATCTGATGGATCCGAGAACCGTGTCCAGAAAAGCAATGCGCGATGCAGTCAACAAATATATGTCAACGGTGTTCAGGGAAGAACCACTGGATCCGACCTATCTGGATTATAGTGATGAACTGACCTGGTAAGGAGGGAAAAAGATGAAATATTTCGGGGGATGTGATGTAGGTTCGACCTATACGAAAACGGTGATCCTGGATGAAAACGGGGCGATCGTTGCAGCAAATACGATCAAGAGTAAGATCAACAGTGCGCAGAGCGCCAAGGCAGGGCTGGATCAGGCGATCGCGGATGCCGGTCTGAAGGAGATTTCCGATCTGACGTATCTGATCGGAACCGGATACGGGCGAAACAAAGTACCGCAGGCAGATGAAAATATTTCCGAGATCAGCTGTCATGCAATGGGTGTGCATGTGACAGATCCGTCGGTGCGGGCGATCATTGATATCGGCGGACAGGATGTAAAAGGAATTGCGGTTGATACGGACGGAACGGTGAAAACATTTGCGATGAATGACAAATGTGCGGCCGGTACAGGGCGTTTCTTTGAATCCATGGCGAATGCGTTCGAGATGTCTCTGGAAGAATTTTCGAAGCTGAGTCTTACAGCGGAAAATGTGATCCCGATCACGGCACAGTGTACGGTATTTGCAGAGTCTGAGGTTATCACACTGGTCGGAGAAGGAAAACCGCAGAATGAAATTGCGGCAGGAATTCAGCAGGCGGTTGCAAACGCTGTTTTGTAATGGCGAAAAAAGCCGGAGCGAAAGATGCGATCACACTGACGGGCGGATGTGCGAAAAATCAAGGATTAAAAGCAGCGATTGAGAAGGTGCTCCGTATGAAGGTCATAGAACTTAAGATCGATCCGCAGCTGATGGGTGCGCTCGGAGCGGCAGAATATGCGAGACAAAAGGGATTAGACTTATAAGGAAGGGGCGATCCGGATGAAAAAAACAGTCAGATTTTTTGCAAAAGTGTTTCTTGCCGTGAGTGCAGTGACAGCGGTTTTGTTTACCATCTATATGACCAATGCAGATTCCAAGCTGATCGAATTTATTTATGACAAGCTGCTTCATTATCATGAGACGAAAAAAGTAGAGGATCACATTTAGTTATGCAAGTATATGATAAAGTTATCGAGACAACAAGAGAATTACTGAAGCCTTTCCCGGTAAAAGAGCTGAACAGGAATCATGCAAAACCATGGAATCTGCTCAAAGAAAATGAATTCCTGCTTCAAAAAGAAGTGGCGTTTGAGCTGGGAATCCGTTCGCAGCCGTCCACGTGTTATCAGGCGGTGACCTCTTCGAAAGAGTTACTTCCCGAAGACAAGATTCTTTTATATGGACCGGATCTTCCGGAGATCAAAAAGAATGTTCCGTTTACCAGGATCACGTGGATCCAGATTGATCCGATCGAAGATCAGGATAAAGCGTACCAGCGGATCAAAAAACTGGAATTCGCAAAATTTAAGATCATTCCGGAAGGGTACATGATGCTGTCGTCCAGCATGGATCAAAAAGAACAGGTGCGGGTGAGCAAAAAAGCAATGAAAAAAGCACTGGACTTTGCGACCGTGGGAAATCTGATGATCCAGAAATATAAAGAAGAATTTCAGGCAAAGCATGTCCAGATTCTGTTTATCACACGGGAGCTTCCGGTGATGGACCAGCTCATCGCACAGGGGAAAAAGGTGGATGAGATCACAAATGCATTTGACCATATTTTGAAAAATATTATTCTGGATTGCGATCTGTGTCCGTTGCATCCGATCTGCGATGATGTAGAGGAACTGCGGCAGATACATTTTGCCAGAAAGTAAGAGAATGTCCCGTAGAAATCAAGTAACTTCTGCGGGACATAATAAAGCGTGTAGTATAGAGGAAATACATCAAACTCTCAGACATTGTCTGTGTGACAATTCATGTGTCTGGAACATGGTTTCTAAACAGTTCAAATTCAAAGGCAGTTTCGCTGACTCTTCAGTTTGGATGAAAGAAAAATAGTTATCTAAAGAGGAAATAGGTACTATTGAACTAATTTATATAGTATTATAATGTGTTAAAAAGTCCGAAAACAGTTTGAAATGTTTACATATTTACAAAGTTACATGTTTACAATGTGCTTAACGGGTGGTATATTATAGATATAAATAAGGCACTACTGATAGTTGGTTAGTCCAGATTTAATAAGTTACAAAAAAGTAACCGCAATCCTTTGGCTGAGGGGCGGTTACTTTTTTGATTGATTAATATATGCAATCAGAATCGTTACAATAATACTAAGTATCATTAGTACGATGGAGAGCATTTCAAAATCGCTCATAAGTCAAGCCCTCCTTTCCCAGATTTCCTGCATGCAAGATTTCTATGTAATCAGAGGGTTCAGTCCCCCTGTTGAAGGACTAACCGCCTACCATTCTCATGTAGTGCCTCGTCTTATTTTATCAAACACATTGTTTGCATGACAAGATATTTTGTCAGAATCCATATATGCAAGTAATTTGAAATATAAGTGGCAGCTATGAAAATTATGTTAGTATTATCAAATGCAGAAGGAGATTGTAATAAGCCAATACAACTTACAGACAACAAAGCAAAATCAGAAATGGAAAAGTTGCAAAACTTATAGGAAGATATTATTTAAAGAATAAAATCAACAGATATTCTTTTAGAAAAATTTGCCCAAAAGACATTTGGGGGAGATGCAGGAACAGCGAAAACCCGCTAACCTTTCGGCTAACGGGTTTCGTTGTTTTATAGTTATCTAAAGGAATGAGAGTAAAGTGTGACATCTTGGGTCGCCCCAAGATGCCGTTACTTTATGAGGGGGGAGATAGTTGTTTATCAACTATCTGAGTATTAGTATACGGAATAAATGTGTCCAAAGTATGTTGAATCTATTAAAGAAATAGAAAAATTCTTATGAAATTCTTAAAACATGTCAGGATTTTGGAATCCGTATTGTATTCCCGGCATAGATCAGATTTGGATTTTGAATGTTGTTTAATGCTTGCAAAGTGGCAATAGTTGTTCCAAATCGCTGGGCAATTTCACTCAGCGTATCTCCGGATCGTATCACATAAGCGGTATATTGCGGGGCGGGTGGTTTCGGTTTCTGAGACAAATGATTTAGTCCTGCATTTTTTATAATAGAAGGATAATCAACAAAAACATAGTCCAGATCAACGTCCCCGGATATTCCGGCGATCTCTCCCTGACTTGTGAATTGCCACATCTGGCAGTCTGTATTATCCAGCTTGCTGTTATAAAAAGCGTACCACAGTGCATATCTTGAAGAAAGTGACAGAAGACGGTACGTTTTGAGGAAATTCCGGTTGCTGTAATACATTGCAAAATATCCGTTTTTTTCCATTCTGTCACAAAAATTCTGCACAATTTTCCCTACGGTTTCCGGTGTGAAAGCAACTCCGTTTTGTGCGGCATAGTTTACAGATGCCTGTTCAATATCGTAGCATACAGGATAATCGAGACGATAACCGGAGATTGCTTTGAGACAGCCATCAGCTTCCTGGCGTGCAATCTCCGGAGTCAGGGCATAGCAGAACCAATAGACTCCGATCGGGAGACCAATCCGGTTACATTCTGAGGCATTGCGTTTAAATTGTGGATCAATCGTGTTAAAACCATAGCCGGCACGGAGCATGGCAAACTGATACCTGCGGCTTTGACCTTTTCCCAATCTACATTTCCTTGAAATTCGCTGACATCCAGTCCTTTTATTTGCATTATATAATCCTTTCATAAAATATAAAAACGGGTTTCTTATGTTTATTATATGAAAAAATGAGGAATATGTGCAGAGTAGCAGTGATTGTTTTTCATAAGGATTATAACGGCATTGTTACAAACAGAAATGAAATCGAATTAAGAATTTCCTAAGATTTTCCCCAATGGCTCTTAAAAAAATGAGAATATCATGTATACTGTAAAGGAGGTGATGAAAATGTATAGTATTTTAGTTTGTGATGATGATAAAGAAATAGTAGAAGCAATTGAAATATATCTTACACAGGAAGGGTATCAGGTTCTGAAGGCTTATGATGGGATGCAGGCATTAAAGATGCTGGAGACGGAAACGGTGCATCTTTTGATTCTGGATGTTATGATGCCGCGTCTGGACGGGATCAGGGCGACTTTGAAGATCCGTGAAACGAACAGTATTCCAATTATCATTTTATCGGCAAAATCTGAAGATGCGGATAAGATTCTGGGGTTGAATATCGGAGCGGATGATTATATGACAAAACCATTCAATCCACTGGAGCTGGTTGCAAGAGTGAAATCTCAGCTTCGTCGTTACACACAGCTTGGCGGGAATGTGAGTAGTACGCAGGAGACGATTTATGAGGTTGGCGGCCTTCGGATCAATGATGATCTGAAAGAAGTAACGGTAGACGGAGAAATGGTGCGCCTTACTCCGATTGAATACAATATTTTATTGCTTTTGATGAAGAATCAGGGAAGAGTATTTTCGATTAATCAGATTTACGAATCCATCTGGAATGAAGATGCAATCGGAGCGGATAATACGGTAGCAGTACATATCGTCATATCCGGGAGAAGATTGAGATCAATCCAAAGGAACCGCGATATTTGAAAGTGGTATGGGGAGTAGGATATAAGATCGAGAAATTATAGAAGGGAGTTTTTCATGAGTAAATGGTATAAAAGTGCGCTTGTAAAAGGCATTTTGATCTTTCTTTCTGTTCTTTCGGCAATTACGGCACTGCTGAGTCTGGTGATTATTTCCACATATTCTGTAAGTGTAAAAGAAATCTGGAATAAAAAGCCGACAGAGTATACAGATTCCAAAGAATTTGAGAATCAGATGTGCCGGGCTACGATGGATGTTTTAGGTCAGATTTCCTATGAAGATATTTTCGAGACAGATGGAAAATACAATCCGGATAAGCTGATCGATATCATGCAGTATGGATATAACGGAAGGCACTATGATGAAGAGACGGAAAGACTGCGGTATAAACTCTCGGATCTTCAGAAATGGAGTGAGGAGTATCAAAATAACTATGCAACGCAGGAAAATCCCATCGTTGTCTGTCAAAAAGCAGATAAAACCTATCATTACTATTACTGGGATGAATTTTTAAGTCTGCTGAAAAAGAAAACGCTGACAGTGGATATAGATGGATATACATCTGATGAGATTGTAAATGCACTGGCTTCTGGAAATGTGAGTCTCAGTCAATTTGCCGGACATGATATTCTGGATGAAAAAGGCGAGACGGTGTACCGGGATTTCTGGGGATTCAGTGGTGCCATTGAAGAAGAGGCGCGGCCGGATGGAGGAAATAATATTCTGGATGTTGTAAATCAGACGCCGCAGCTGAATGGAAAGCTGAGTGAAGTGTATGCACAATTGGGCAGCATCCTGTCAAATCTTTATTATGATTTCCAGTCTTATCAGAACAGTGCAGAATGGACAGAGGGAAATACAAACTTTGCCTATATTTTTGTTGATAAAGAAACAAAAAAAGTTTATACAAATCGCAAGGAATATCAGGATTACAACAGTGTAAAAGAAAATATCTCAGATATTCAGAAAAATGCGAAGTATATGATTGTTCAGCCAAAGCTTTCTGATTTTAAGACCAATATGGATATCACAGCAAATGACTGGAAGGAGTTTGTAAAGTCACAGCGCAGAAACAGCAACGGTGATTTTATTTTTGCAGCGGCAGTAGATACCAGGTTTTCAATACAGGATTCTTTTTATCTGGATAAGAAATTATATGATGAATATGCACCTTATATCAATCGTGCGGTGATCCTGCTCGGTGCGGCAGTATTACTGATAATCGTGAGTTTGATATGGCTGACAGTGGTCGCCGGAAGAAACAACCGAAGTGACGGAGTGCATTTGAATGTATTTGACAGATGGAAAACGGAGCTTGCAGCAGTGTTTGTGATTGGGATCTGGATAATTCCGATGATGTTCTGGATGAATAATGGGAATATGGCCTCGGGTATTTTGCAGAAAGCACGGATTTGATGACTGCAACGATCGGATATTCTTATGAATATGCATCCGGATATGTTCCGACAATGCAAGATATGATCCAACTTGCATGTACAGCGGCTTATACCATGATCATGTTCCTGGTCGGATATCTGAGCCTGGTCCGCAGGATAAAAGCGGGAACGATGTGGAAGAACAGCGTATTGTATGCGTTTTGCAGATTCTTTAGAATATTCTGGAGAAACAGAAATGTGGTGTGGAGAATGGTTGTATCAGGGGTGATACTGATTGGAATCCACTGGATGCTGGCATTATTCAGAACGCCGGGATTTGTGCTGATCACGCTGGCAGCAGATGCATTCATTGTGTATTATCTGGTATTGAATGCGATTGCAAAGAATAAAATCATAAAAGGAATCAAAGCAGTTGCAGGAGGAGATCTGGAATATCAGATTTCTCTGGAACATCTCAGAGGAGAACAGCGTGAAGTAGCAGAAATGCTGAATGATATCGGAACCGGATTGCAGAAGGCTGTGGAAAAAAGCGTGAAAAGCGAGCGTCTGAAAACGGATCTGATCACAAATGTATCTCATGATATCAAAACACCGCTAACTTCCATTATCAATTACGTGGATATCCTGAAACGATCCAATATTGAAGATCCTAAGATACAGGGGTATCTGGAAATTTTGGAGGCAAAAGCACAGCGTCTGAAAACATTGACAGAGGATGTTGTAGAAGCATCCAAGGTGAGCAGCGGGAATATCAATCTGCAGTTGATGGATGTCAATCTGGTAGAGATGATGAATCAGACGACGGGAGAGTTTGCAGAAAAATTTGAACATAAGAATCTGGAGCTGATTCAGACACTTCCAAATGAGCCGGCGATTATTCATGTAGATGGAAGAAGAATGTGGAGAGTATTGGAAAATCTTTATAATAATGCGGCGAAGTATGCAATGCCGGGGACGAGAATTTATGCAGATCTGCGCACTGATAAGGATGAAGTGATATTTTCTTTGAAAAATGTTTCGGAGTATCCGCTCAATTTCTCAGCAGATGAACTGACAGAACGTTTTATTCGCGGTGATATTTCAAGGAGTACCGAAGGAAGCGGACTGGGATTATCGATTGCGAAAAGTCTGGTACAGATGCAGGGCGGAAAACTGGAATTATATCTGGACGGAGATCTTTTTAAGGCGACAGTTCGTTTTAGAAAAGCAGATAAAAAAGAACAAGATTCATGTTTTTTCAGAGAGAATTCTGAAGAAGAGTAGGAGAGGCGGGAATTTTTCCCGTCTTCTTTTAATTTAAGACTTGTTTTATTGCACGAGACTTTATTTTGTTTTACAATAGTTACTGTTCACACATAGCTTATATAGAAAACAAATGACAAGGGGAATCGCATGGAAACGATCAAAAAATTATTATCAGATATTTTAAATATAGAATTTGTTCAGGCAGTTTTGAGCAATCCGAGGAAAAAAGAGGGAATTTTAAAGGTAAAGGTTCGGCCGATCGAGAAAAAAGGCAATTTATTTTTTCAACTGGAGTCTTTTACAAAAACACAGGCCTTTCATGAGAATCTGGACCCGATTTCGGCACGAGACCGATTGCTGGAATATATGGAAGAATTCCGGCAGATGCAGGCATCTACAGTGCATATGAATTACACTGTTTTAGTGAGCAAAAAAGGCAAGGTAACCATTCAGAAAAAAGCGTCAAAAGGCAGTGTAAGACCGGTAGAATTGTCACATAATAGAAGTAAGAAATATATTTTAGAGGAAGGAATTCCGGTTCCATTTCTCCAGGATCTGGGTGTGATGACAAAGGATGGAAAAATTGTACATTCCAGATTTGATAAATTCCGGCAGATCAACCGGTTTTTGGAATTTATTGAGGATATTCTTCCAAAACTTGAGAAAGACAGAGAGATCACGATTCTGGATTTTGGATGTGGAAAATCGTATCTGACATTTGCCATGTATTATTATCTGCATGTTCTGAAGGAATACGATATCCGTATCATCGGGTTAGATCTGAAATCGGATGTCATTCATCATTGTAATGAGTTAAGCCGCAAATATGGATATGACAAACTGGAATTTCTGGTGGGAGATATCGCGGATTATGAAGGTGTCAGAGAAGTGGATATGGTTGTGACGCTTCATGCCTGTGATACAGCGACAGATTTTGCACTTGCCAAAGCGGTGGGATGGAATGCGAAGGTCATCCTGTCGGTTCCATGCTGTCAGCATGAATTGAATGGGCAGATGCAACGGGAAGGAGCCGGATATGATAAGCTGGCGCCGATTCTGGATTATGGTCTTTTAAAAGAGCGGTTTGCGGCGCTTCTGACAGACGGACTTCGAGCGAAATATTTGGAGCAGTCTGGTTATGAGACTCAGGTTCTGGAATTTATCGATATGGAACATACGCCGAAAAATATTCTTCTGCGTGCAGTAAAGACGAATCAGGCAAAACAGGGGAGTGAAAGCCAGGTTTGGGAGTGCAGGAAATTTTTGGGGATTGACCAATGCTGGGAGTGTTATTAGATAAGGGGACAGAATCATGAAAAAAGAATGAGAAAGGCAGGAATACTCCTTGTAGTATTTGTGGCAGCAATTTTTGTCAGCAGTCTGTTTATGAACAATGGTGTAGACGATCAGATCATCGATCTGGGAGATCCTACACTTCCGAGAATCTCATTTCAAAAGGAAGGCAGGACTGTGAATGCTCTGGCCGGCTATGTAAATGAGATGGATGTTACGGCAATGCGGGACACCATTACACCCCTGGAGGCAAACGGAACACTTCAGATACAGATTGAAGAGTTTGGAAATAAAATCACAGGCGTTGAATATAAAGTGTATTCGCTGAATGGAGAGGAAACCTATCTGGAAGGCAAACAGAAGGATATTTCTGATGAGACGATTTTGCTGGATCTGAAAAAAGGTCTTCCGGATGAAGTTTCAGAAGCTGTTCTGGAAGTGATTCTTTCCATGGAGGAGGAACAGGCTCACTTTTATACCAGAATTACAAGACCGGATGAACTTTCTTTAAAAGAATGTCTGGATTTTGCCCAGGATTTTCATGCAAAGACGCTGGAAAAAAACAGTCAGGAGGAATTGAAAAACTATCTTGAAACGAGTGCAGAAGGGGACAATACAACTTACCAGACTGTTACCATCCATTCTGATGCAGATCATGTGACATGGGGAAATCTGAGTCCGCAGGTGGTTGAGGAACCGGAGTGGAGCATTAAAGAGAGCAATTCCGTCTATACGTCGCTGCTTGCACAGTATCAGGTGACATGTGCCGGAGATACGGGAGAGATCGAGACGTATGATGTCCGCGAGTTTTTCAGGATTCGCTACGTGCAGGGGGAAATCTACCTTTTGGATTATAATCGGAAGATGGAACAGATTTTTGATGCAAATCAGAAAGTGCTGGATCAGAACGGGATTCTTCTGGGTATAGCATCGTCCGATATATTGTATGAAACAAATTCGTCAGGAAATATTGTTTCTTTCGTGAGAAATGGAAATTTATGGACATACAATGTAAAGCAGAATGAGCTTGCACAGGTATTCAGTTTTAGCAATATCGAAGGAAATGATGCTCGGAGCAGGTGTGACCAGCATAATATCCGGATCATCAGTGTGGAAAAGAATGGAAGTACTGCGTTTGCAGTTTATGGGTATATGAATCGCGGAGCACATGAGGGAGAAGTCGGAGTTGATATTTACTATTATGATATTGAAAAAAATGTAGTACAGGAAAAAGCGTTTATTCCAAGTACAAAATCATTTGCAATCGCAGAGGAAGAGCTTGGAAAAATGGTGTATTACAATCAGGATCAGAATCTTTTGTATATTCTGGCAGGCGGAAAGTTTTACAAGATAGATCTGACAAAGGATGAGCAGACAGTGTTGGCAAAAAATCTGGAAGAAGGGCAGTATACGGTGTCTGCAGACGGGCATTTGATCGCATACCAGACGTCAGGAACGATCAATACCGCACAGGAAATCAAGGTATTGAATCTGAAAACAGATGAAGAAAATGCTGTAGCCGCAAAATCAGGGGAAGCAATCAGACCGCTTGGATTTATCGGATCAGATTTTGTGTATGGATATCTGCGGCAGGGAGATGTCGGTCATACGGCAGCGGGAGGGGAACTGTTCCCGATGTATGAGCTGGAGATCAGAAATTCAGAAAATGAAGTGATGAAGACATACTCAGCAGATCAGATTTATATATCCGATGTATTTATTGAAGAAAATATGATGACTCTGAACAGGGTTGTAAAATCAGGAGAGACTTATACAGTTACCAGTCAGGATTATATCAGCAGTAACGAAGAAAAGAAGACAAAAAGTATAACTCTGGAAGCTTTCAGTACAGATTTAAAAGAAAAGCAGATGCGGCTGACTTATGAAAAAGGAATTTCCGATACTGTTCCTAAAATCCTGCGTCCGAAGCAGGTGGTGGGGAAAAAGCCGATCACGATCACGCTGAATGACAAGTCGAAGTCTGAAAAGTACTATGTATATGGAATGGGAGAACTGGTTGCGATTTACGATAAGGCGGCTTATGCAATTCAGAGAGCAGAGCAGATTTCGGGAGTAGTAATCTCATCAGAACAGGCATATGTATGGGAAAAAGGCAACAGAGATCTGGTTTATGATACAGAGACAGCACCGTTTGGAAATGGAGAAGGAAAGACCTCTCTTCAGACCTGTGAAGAGGTGATGGCAGCGTATAATGCCAAAAAAGTAGACCTGACCGGATGTAGTCTGGAACAGGTTCTGTATATTATCAACAAGGGCCTTCCGGTCATTGCGATGACAGATGCCAATCATGCGATCCTGCTGACAGGATATAGTATGACGGATATCACTTACATCGATCCGGATACAGCATCCCAAAATACAGTTTCGATTGAACAGATGAGCGCTATGATAGCAGGAAGTGGAAACACGTTTATCGGTTATATGAAATAACAGAAAAAGGAAGAAGTCTTTGAGAGAATTTATTCTCTGTGAAAGAACTTCTTCCTTTTTGTTATTGACGGAAAATAACTGTCTTATATTTATTCAGAGCGGTGTAGACAATCATACCCAATATTCCACATGAGAGAACTTCACCAATTCCCACGGTAAGCATCTGGAATGGAATTGGAAGCAGAATCTGATATCCATAATAAAGAACAAATGGAATCAGAACTGTATTTGCAATGATCGGCGGTAGTGGTGCGAGCCATTTGCTGCGGTTTCTCAGAAGATAGGTGAAAATAGCACCGAGCAGAGTTGCCATGCTTCCGACAATAATGTCAGGAAGAATTGCGCCTCCTAAAATATTTCCGATCAGACATCCCACAAAGAGTCCGGGAATTGCAGCCGGAGTGAAGGCGGGCAGGATGGTCAGTGCTTCTGCGATACGAAACTGAATCTGTCCGAAACTGATCGGGGCAAATACGATGGTCAGGACCACATAAATCGCAGCGATCATTGCTGACTGTACCAGAAACAGTACGCTGATTGTTTTTTCTTTTTTCATAGATCAAAATCTCCTTTAGTTTTATTTTACGTGTGGAAGGTCTCGAACACACGATAGTTGATTGCTGGAAATGCCTTAAATACGCCACTTTCAGCAGGTGGAATTGTAGCACAGACAAGCGTAAAAATCAAGCTGTACCCACAATTTACCCACAATGAGAATAAAAGCACTCGATCCGGGGAGTGCTTTCATTTATTTTGTTTAGCTTTAGCTCGGCGTCTTCTTTGCGCCATGCGGTCATTGCAAGTATCAGAAGCCGGAGACATTGAACAGGATGCAAGCATTATCATTTTGTTGTGGAATCTGGACAATGAGGATAAGACCAGGAAAGGTCTGAAAGTGGATAAGAACCGGCAGGGAGAACTAGGGAAGATTGTATACCGCTTTGATGGAAATGAAATGCGATTCCAGGAAACAGAAGAGGAACTCAAAAGCAAAGATGGATTCAAGACGGTACGGACACCGACACCGTTTGATTAAAAGATGGGCAGCGTAAAATTATTAAAAGGCAGTGAAGAATTTGAAATGTTTCAGGACTATTGGAAAATGATGCAATCAGTCTGGAGCGTAGAGAACACAAAGGAATACTGGGAGAAAGTAGTAGAAGATACCGACAGATTTTACAGGAAGTACCAGACAGAGTTCTCGAAAGAATTAGCACTGGCACTTGCAAACGAATTGGAAAGGAAAGCGAAACATGAAGCAGAGCAGACTACTGTTCAAGAAAGAATGGGTATCCATTTTGGCAGATGCAGGGGAACGAGTTGGGGAGAATGAAGAAACATTCCATGAGGTGGAAGGGGAACTGATAGAGTTTCGGGAAACATCGGGAATTGTAGTTTTAAAGGGCGGCATCCTTGCGTCAGTTCCAATGTATCGAATTCAAATGTTAGAAGCGTAGGAGGAAAACAAAGTATGAGCAAATTATTTTTTGAAATGACAGAAACAGAAGCACAGTTACAGAATATTTTAAACAGTCTGGAATATGCGCAGTACCAGATGTCAACCGGGATCAACGGATACGGCAACGGCACTATGACAAGAGAAGAGCATCAAGAAACAGAGCGGAGCGTGCGGAGTTTGTTAGTGGTAGCTATGAGCGGTATACAGAAGCTGATCGGAGAGTATGCATCACTGGAAGAAGATGGACTGTTGCCAGAAATGGCAGCGGAAGAAATCATGCAAATCAATGCAGAAAGCGTGGATCAGTACGAAGCAATCCAGAAAGCCTTCCGGCTTGGAATGGAGAAAGCGAAGTCAGAGAATGTTGTAGAACATCCGGTATATGGATCAGAGGACATGGAAGAGTTGAGACAGTGCGTTTTGATCGATCTGGAAGATTGCATGACAAAAGACCGGGAGACCGGAGAAAAGGGAGAAGCTCTTTGCATGACGTTCCAGAACGAAGAAGGGAAGTATATTATTATCAAGCACACTATAACAAACTTATTTTTCATCTTTAAGGCGTAATAAAAGAGGTCTTGGAATAAAGGAATCTGACGTATTTTCCATCAAATTGTTTTATCCTGAGACCTCTTGTGTTATCAT
>ENA-OQAA01000057-OQAA01000057.1-human-gut-metagenome-genome-assembly--contig:-NODE-57-length-74611-cov-2.520340_pt1 | contig 74611 bp, 96 predicted proteins | sample MGYA00242489_ERZ504515 | MGnify/ENA primary metagenome ERZ504515 (study PRJEB26092, sample SAMD00036237) | human gut metagenome | host: Homo sapiens | study: EMG produced TPA metagenomics assembly of... | reverse complement strand
CGAAATCCGTGAACTGAGTTCCAATTCCCTAATTCTCTCCATGCTTCCTCCAAGACTGATTCATCATGGAAAGCTCATTGAATATCGTTCTTAATGCGTAATGTTTTTTGCATATATCTGAAAATTTTGCGCTAAAGATATAAAAAAAAGAAATATCCTTTCCTTAAATTTGTATCTTTACCTCCGAATAGTATTTAAAGGTATAGAGTTATGGCTAAAAGATATTTAATAAACATATTCTTATTGATCGCCGTCTTATGCGGGTTCAGTAGTTGCGAGGAGGATCCGTATTATGATCCGTATGAGGAAATCACCTATGATTTATGTAATTATGTATGGACTGATTGGTTTGTCGTAGAGGTTTAGATTGTGAGCAGCAACTTACATTTAATCCGGATGGGAAAGGATGGGATACAAGAATTTATCATTACCCAAGCGGACGCATAGATCGAGAGGAAATTCCATTCTACTGGGACTGGGACAATTACTATACCGATATACCTTATATGGACTATGAAGACGGCCAAACAACACTAGAGAACGTATGGATTAGTGGTCGGACTTTTAAATGTCTATATAATGGCGAATGGGTAACATTTAAGGCCTATCAAATAGGTCTCTAAAGGATATCTTTACGTACTTCCCCGGCAAAATCATACAATCCATCAAAAAGACAGGGATCTTTCCTCAATTGTTCGAACAGTCATACAAGTAGTCTCGCCGGGAATACCAACAATCACCGTAAATATCTATAGATCAATTCAAAAATTCAAAACAAAGATCCTGCGGTAAGAATAGCGGTAATAAAACCTCTCCTTAATCGTATCTGTAAACATCACATTTGCACTGCGAAATCAATATTTATATCCAAATTACACTGCCATACAGCGGTATCGCAAGTAGTTTATTTAACTCATAAACATCCAAAGGGAAACAGAGGAATGATAGAAGCCCCCTGCTGCCGTCCACAGGTACAGGGCCTCCCCCTGACAATCGAACCCCAGTTATCTACCACGCTCCATATTCTATGCATGCCGTACCTTCTGGGGATCTATACGCATTGTGAAGAAGGTTCCATCTTCCGAAATCTCATTAAAGTAAAAACTACCGTCCTCCGACATGCTCCAATGAGCCGGGGGATTCGTCTTCATCCACCAATAGAATCTCTCCGTTTCACGACCCGGTTCAAACTTAATATCTATCCGATCAATATAGTCCAAAGTGAACGACTTTTTCCATAGGTGCGATCTATAACCTCGTACGCTGGCAATCCTACACCTACCTTGTATGAGATCTCCATACGGCTCCCATACGGCTTATTGACGATATCTGATACAAACGAGCAAACATATATTAAGCTAATAAGAGAGATAGGGGATAACAGCGCATAAGAACACCTTCTCCAACTCGCCCACCGCCATTTCCGCTCAATCCACACGTACAAAGGCGGACAACCTACCCATGAGACCCAAGTAGCCAACCAAAGGCAAAAAGACTTAAATGTCCATCGCTCCGGTCTTGCCAGAATAGAAGGATTATGAAGGCCAGTAACCCACCACCCAAAACTATCACACTAACTAATAAAAAAAACATCATAATGCCTCAAATTAAGAACTACTATTTCACCTTATTCATACTCCTTCTTTATAATTATCATAATCTCGTATCCAATCCGTTTCTTTTGCTCCCGAAGGTTCTGTATAAAGTAGATCCATAACACTTACATTTCTATTTAGGACAGCTATCCCTTATAATTAGATCACATGGTCATATAAAGTTCCATTTCTTTCCTATGGAGTTGTTGTTCGCATTGCCAACATGATACATTCCCCAACAAGTGCTATTTCCGCTAGTAAATAATGTCGAGTATTGTTCCACATCACACTATGTCCTGCAATTTCCGCCGTACGTAAGAAATTATTACGTACTCTCACGTCATTGAAATATGTTGCTGACCCCACAGCGAATGCTGTTCCGGATGGACTGAGGTTGAACAGTACCGGGCCCGCATCAATGTCAAATCCCAACCAACACGAATAATCATGATATTCCCGTATACCAAACAATAAACCCGATTGCAAAAAATGGGATTTGAGCCTATGATATTGCTCTCTTGCAAATACTGAATCTATCTGCGTGAGGTATAGACAGTTTAATGCGGAGTACGAGCCTTTCACCGGGGCAGCTTTAAACGGTATGCCATCCTCACTCAAAAATGAGACAAGTAGACCTGTTTCTTTGTCAAGCCATTCAGATTTAGCCTTTCGCACCCATTTACGTACTGTAGAAATATATTTTCCCTTGTTTAATTTCGAGTAATTATTCAGTGCGACAATCGCAACAAGCATATCAGGGACATATATACATTCGTTTGGATATGTTGGTAAGTTTAGACTTTTACTTCGAAGAAGCCGACGATTCATAGTTCCGCAAAGATCATCAAACAAGTTATTATATTTATCATTTCCTCCGGCCATCTTATACTCGCTTATCATCCACGCAAGATGACTGATATATGAAATATGGCTCCTGTCACCATCCAATGTTTCCAGAGGATCCTCGCCCCAACGCTCAGCATCATATTTTCTCAACTCAAAGGAAAGTACCATCTCAATAAGATTATCTATGTTCTCTAGATTCTCTGTTTTTGTTTCGGGATAAAGTTTCGACATATTGAATAAGGCTGCCGCCAGCATTGAACAAGAATACAACGCCCACTCACCTTGAAATTGTGTTCCAATTCCTTCTGGCATTTCACACAACAACGCACGTGGTGAAGTTACTACACGATCGATCAGGAAATCCCGACGTTGAATGAGTTCCCCCTTCTCATCCTCCCATGTACCATTATCAGTACACGACCAGTAAACCCATAATATTTTGACCAATATAAATGCAACCATCACCACTGCGATTTTAATTGATTTGTGTATCAAATCAATATTGTCTCGTATAATATCTACATATTTCTCAGGCTCAACCGTTTCACGCTTGGGTTGCAAGCACGAACAGGGCAAACTAATCTTATTTTGCCATTCATTGTCAAGATAATCCTCAAAACGGATGACGACCTTCAACAGATCATCGGATAAACGTTTCTGGCACTCTTTAATAATGTATTCAGGAATTGGATAAACACAAGCCGCTATTGCGCCAGCTATAGCACCTTGCGTATCAGCGTCACCACCGAGTGACACGGCATTTCTTATCGCATCTTCATAACTATCGGCTTCTAAAAATGCGATGATAGCCTCAGGCACGCTACCTTGGCAAGATACATCAAATTCATATCGGGGCCGAATCTCATTCAATGTACGGTTCATGTTATATTCGAACTGATTGGTAACAAAATCTCTTATGTATACTTTTAATTCGTCTATTTCCCCAGTCCAATGTAGCGCAATGAATATACTTGCAGCTACAGCCTGCGCTCCCTTTATAGCTTCCGGATGATTGTGTGATACTGCGGCTGTTTGTTTCGCTAAGCGCAAGCATTCATCCAAAGTCTTAGCAACAAGACCTACCGCACTAACACGCATAGCGGAACCATTCCCCCATGAGTTATAGGGGGTTGGATCATTACATAACCAATTGCAGAAAAGGCCACCGTAGCCAACAGCCGGATAACGGTTGCCAAATTCACACATAGTGTCTACAAGCGTGTATTCTGAGCGGGTGACATCCTCCATTAGCCATCGTGCGATAGCTAATGTCATCACCGTATCGTCTGTAAAACAGGCACCATACGGAAACAACTCGAAGTCTTTGCTCTTGACAGAACGAAACTCATACATCGAACCTATAATATCACCAGCAATCGCTCCATAGATAGTTCTGTAAGTATTTTTCATCATGGCTAACTTCTCTCTATACATAAATTCTTTAACACAAAGATTGCAAAAAAACTCGATTTATCATCGGTAACTTGTTTCATTTTCGACCTACCACCAAGGATCTTGTATGGCGAAAATCATTCCGACTCCAATTATCGAAGTCCCTCCATATCACATATATGCCTTATTCTCTCTAGGATCTATATCCATAAAGAAGTAAATTCCATCATCTAATTCTCATCGAATGGGAAATCACCATCTTCCGATATACTCCAATGAGCCGGGGGATTCGTCTTCATCCTTTGTTGGAACTCTCCGTTTCACAACCCGAATCAAACCTAATGTCAACCTCATCCGTATCCCCATTCCGGCCATGAGAATTTACAATCTTGTATGCTGCCCCTATCCCTACCTTGCTTGAAAGATCTCTTCGGTTATAGAAAGGCTTATTGACGCACTTACATACCAATGAACAGATATATACTAAGTAAATAAGAGAGATTAGAGATAACAGCGTATCAATCCCTGTCCAGTCTCTATTAATAGCATTGAGATCTATTATCAGGCTATTAAGGCTATGGATGAAGCGATGCGGATCGAACGTACAGGCATCCACCAAGAAAAGAAAAGAGACTGGGGATAACAGCACAAATAGCACCCTTCTTAGACTAGCCTGCCGCCACTTCCGCTCAATCCACACGTACAATGGTGGAAAACAACACCACGAGACCAAAGAAACCAACCAAAGACAAAAAGACTTAAATGTCCATCGCTCCGGCCTTGTCTTGAATGCAAGGATCATAAAAAACGATAATTCAAAGATAATCAAAACTTTAGGGGGTTAAAAAACCTTTGAAAAGCATTAACACCAAAACACCATAACGCCTCAAATTAGGAACAACTTATTTAATACCATAGTACACACTATCGAATAGAAGATCAAAAACCTCGTTTTTACCATATTCACGACCTTACTCCTTTCTTTTAATTAGTGTTATCTCGTATTCAGACCGTTTCTTTTGCCCTCTAAGGCACGATATAGGACAGATCTATAATACCCTTTATCAGTTGTCACCCCTTATTCACAAGGAATAGGCTTATGTTTCATATCCTCATCGCCAAGCACCACAATAGAAAACGGGCTGGTGTCCCCGCCGCCGTCTTCCGCATCCACTCGCAGCCTCCTCCTTTGGTGCCGCCCCGATCCACGCCAAATAAAGCCATTCGTACCCCAAATACCCCCTAAAGATCATCCTTGAATATAGTAGGATTCAATTCAAACGGGGATCTCCACTCTATTCGATAGTCCTCCCATAAAAAACGTTTCATCACTTGCCAATACTCGAAACATGAGACCGGAGTACGAAACCAGCTACCAGAATCAATTTTTTATCAGAGAAGTAAGATCGTAACTTTTCCTCCAACTCCTTCTCTATGGATAAATAGGCTTCTGATTCCTCAACCGGATCATGTATTAAACCGGTAATACGAGGTTTACAATCCCAGCTACAAGAAACATGATCAAAGCATTTACTTGTCTTCATACCAAACTAATATCTGTTATTAACTCTTTTTCTTCACATGTTTTTATTATCACAAATATAAGTTCAAAAATCCATATCGTCCGATTTACCACAGCCTTTTCTTTTAATATTGTTTCTGATCAAGCCATATGAAACTATACGTACTCAATTAACCACTCCACCTATTGGTATCACTCCATTTCGTAATAGAACAGGAGCGATACCAACAGCAAAGGTTATATACCCTAATTTAATTATTATCTGGCAAATAACAATCATTAAACAAATATACATTACACCAGATCTCTAAAAGTTCCATACTTAATTTTCTTCTAAAAAGCCCATAGTTCCTCTTCTGCTTATCATAAAACTTTCAGTGTATTACTAGCTACCCGTAGCTGAAAAACCATTTTTTCTCCATTTTCATTTAGGGCTTTTATCACCCAAACTGTCTCATAGGTATATTTAGCTATTTGATCTGTCGATAACACATTGAATAGATGATATTCATCGCCTATTCTCAACTCCACATATGATCTTTCCGCATTGATTGTTATACCTATAATACCGTATGTCGCTTCCCAGTTATTATAAGCTCTAGGATCAACATCTGCATTTTTACACCAATATTGAGGAGATATGTGTATCGTCTCAGCAACGGCAGCAAATGTTACCAATATAACGGTTAACAGTAATATAACTTTTCTTATCATCATCTCCTTCTCTGTGATTTAGCCCATGATCTAAAATACCTTTTCCAGCTATCTAACCATACAAGAGTTCCCTACCTCAATATTCATTTGAATAATTAACTCTTGTCTTTTCCACAGCCTCATAAAACTCATTTAATTTTTTCTTCTGAGGTTCATTAAATCCTCCAATAGTTATCTCAACATCATCTATCGTATCAAATACATCATTTACTTTATCACTTACTTTATCTTTGTTCGCATCTATCCTAGCCTGCAATATCGCCGCTCCTTGATACAACAAGTTTATGTTATAAGGTGAATTATAACTTTGGGCTATTCCCGTTATTGTCCCAATACCCAAAAACATAGCAACCAAAACCATAACTTTCTTCTTAAATAAACCGGCAAACAACTTACATTCTGATACATAGGCGTATATATACTTATGTATTACTAAGTTCATCTTTATTTGTTTCATATGTATTTATTATTTAAATAATACGTAACTGTTTAATCATTTGATAATCATTGTAATTTAGATTCTTTAAGGATACATCAAGACTTGTATCCCTACTTAATAAAGCTTGACCATATTATTATATGGTATACAAAATAATAAGATAACAATGAATTCTTTTCTCATAGGCTCTCTTTTATTCACCCTCCCTGTCCCCTTCGTTCGGTAGTTTCTAAATAAAAGAAGCGTGAGGACTATTGATATTATCACATTTGAGGCTCTGGACTGCCCATCGAACGATAATATACAATAGCCCCACGCTTTATGAGGTATATAGTTTTCCTTTATAGGATAGTATATAGCAACACAAGCGTAGGAGCATCTTGACTATTATCCCGCCCGATGAAATTGTCCAGATTCCAAATGTGAGATAATATCTTAACGCTTCTACGTTATTTTCAATACATCGCAAATGTATTACATATAAGTCATAAAACAAAGAGATTTGCTGACAATCTTTTTACAGCCTCTTTTAGGATACTTCGAGGAGAGAAGGCGAGTTGATCGGAAACGAGAGGAAAGTGCCTGAAACGGGCTTAAAAAATAGCTTATATGGCAAATAGCATGACCTTATACAGGACTAGTGGCTGATAGTGACAATATTAAAAAATGAGAGAGGCGAAAGATACCACCTTCTCGGAAATATCCCCCACCTCTCTAAATTTATTTGACATACCCCCGACAAAGGGTTATTTTCTAAAACAATACATTAAGCTTATTTACAGATCAACTGTTCTATCTTATCCTTAAGCGGAAATAGATCTGTTTGAATGGTTCCCCACACAATCTCATCCCGAATCTGATAATATCCATGCACCAACACATGGCGCATGCCTATGACCTCATTCCATGCGATCTCCTGATGTTCCTCCCGAAATTCCTTTGTAATCAAATAAGCCGCCTCCCCTACAATTTCCAAATTCTTGATGACCGCAAAACGCAATATCTTGTTTCTGGAATACTCCTCAAAAGTCACATCTGTCGTGAACTCAATGACATTATTTATCGCCTCCAGCATATGCCGTAGACGTGTATTATCTTTAGGTTTCTCTCTCATATACCAATATTTTATCCCGATCTACAGAAGAAACGGCAAAATCCTTCAATTGTCCTTCCTCCACCAAATCAACCTTACGATGCAACAATTGGCTTAGAGCTTCCACCATACCAGCATACTTGAATAATGTAATACGAGCGTGGGAGTCAAAACGAACCAGAATATCAATATCGCTATCCTTCGTCTCCTCTCCACGTGAACAGGAACCAAACACCCATGCTTTCTCTATTGGTTGCAAAGAGAAAAAGCCTCTTAGCTTATTAATTATCTGTTGTTTCATCTTTTAGTGATTACCTCACGCAAATATAACGAACATTTTCTAAATTCCGTTTTATCGTGATTCTTTTTTGGAAAATCATTTACAGAACAATATCCTCTAAAAACAAAAGAAGCGAAGAGATACCACCTCCTCGGAAATATCCCCCACCTCTCTAAATTTATTTGACAGATCCCCGACAAGGGTATTATTTCCTACATTTTATTAGGAAAAACCTAAGCTAGATACGTTGTAAGCCTCAAATATAGGCAAAACAATGATATTTAATCAAATCTCTTTAACTTCAAAAATGACCTGAATTTCACATCAAATTCTTCCATCTCTGGGCCAACGTCTTTTCCTTGAGAAGAGAAACAACACCTCTTGATCTTTCCTATAATAGACTTATAGTTTCTTTGCGTCAATCCTCCATCACGCACAAAAGCATTCAATTCAGACTTCAACGGATCAAACCCCTTACGATTAACCCAATGACATAAAATACAATCTTGAAAACTCTTTATTCCATCTATCTTATCAAGAGGTAAAGACTCTTTACTCACCTTGACTTTGGAATAACAAGATAAGAACCGATCCAGCAAATCATTCCAAAAGCTAGGATCATATAACATTGACGCAGTAACCGATTTCCCAAAGTACTTCCTAACTTTCTTTATCCGAAACTCGCATCGAGCTATATTCTTATTATTACTCCCCTGTTCCTTTCCTTTATCGTAAAACGAAAGTTCTTTCTCTGCTGTTTGAAACGTAATTCCTGTAGGATATGAAAGACGCCTAAAATAAGGTAAATCTAACATCCGATTGAAATATTCTATTGGAGACCGCTGTAACTCCCAATCCTCTGCTAAATCCAGTCTAGTCACAAGTGACCTTATCCATAGGGATGTTTAAATCCTCTCCTATCCTCTCAATGGCTTTCCGTACGTCCTCTAAAGGGAAATCGTGCATGTTGGTACCGTAGTAATACTTACATAAGCTACATGTATTTATTTTTAACATTTTATCATTTACATATACCTTATACCCCTTATATTCCCCACATACATAAGAGGATCCACCTTCACCAATGCAATCTCTTCTATTCGTCAAATATGGCGATACTTCCGATAACAAATCTATTTCTGGAACATCTTTCTGATAAAGAACAAAGTCAACCGTATCATATAACATATGACCATGTACCATATCATGAAACATACTACTATATTCAGTACATGAATCATGTCCTTCCTTACAGCTTGATAGATACACATAGTATTTAGAAGCTATCTCATCCATTCTTACGTCCTCCTTTCCTACCTTCCAAGGCATTCTCTATATCAGAAAGGGCATAAAGAACACGCCTCCCTATTCGTTGAACGGGAATCCTCCCTAACTTTGTCCAATCATTTAAGGTTGGCAAAGTGATTCGTAACATCTTTGCAGCCTCATCACGAGTAAGGTACAAAGGAGTATCCTCTTTCCTCTGAGGTATTAAATCATTTAATCGATCATCAAGTACTTTACGAACAACAGCTTCGATATCAGACAGCGAAGCTTGTATTAATAATGTCTGTACCATAATTTATGATTTTAAAATTATGGCGCAAAGTTTATCAATCAAGCATTTCCACTTTTTCCACCTTTTCCAAATGGAAATAACTATTTAGGAAAATGACCACAGATAAGCTTAAAATCCTCGATCTCGTCTGTAGAAAGCCCCATAGTCCCACGATTCTCTATCACACGTATGTTTCTTTCTGTAACACTATTTTCTCCTATCGATGTTTTTCTAACTACAAGATTAAAATAGCCATAAAAGATACGTGCTACAGGCACTAGCCGATTATATTTAAGAATCCCCTGATTTTTCATGAATATCATTAATTTGGCAAGATAATTCTTATATTTGCAGACATAATCTCGCTCTCTTACTATATTAAACTCCTCTAACTTTTTTTATCAGTTCGAGTACAACACCCTTGTCATAGCTATCAAATAGTTTATAAAACTCATCCTCTATGTTTGATAAGTTATCAGTACTCTCATCAGAAACATTTGATAGTTCTTCTTGAGAAGCATTTGGCAATTCCTCTTGAGAGACATTCGACAGCTCGCATTGAGAAGCATTTGGCAGACCATCAAGGATATCACTTTCACTATAAACACATCTTTGTAGCCCTATCGTATCATAATGATGCTTAAGGAACTTTAGCCAATAACAAAAGAATGTACCGTGCTTTTTTTGGCAATTTACTAGGATATTCCACAGATTAATGTCATATCGTTCAAAAGCCTCTGTGACATCTGAGAAAAAAACGGTATTACAAGTTTTTGAAATACTTTGGAATGAAAAATGGGATGATTTAGCTGTATTTCATATAAACGCTGTAATATTTCCTCCGCATAGACCATTCTAGCTTTAGGATCCATCCCTAACAATCGAGATTTTATCGCATCTACATATTTTACACGTAATTTCTCACAATGTTGACCAACCGCAAAAGTTAAACCCAAATTCACACAAGCCTCATTCGATCTATTGTCCGAATCATCAGAGTATGCAATATCGTTATTGATATTATTATCAACAGAAACAAACAAATCTTTCCCATCAATGATTTTAGTTCTGGGGTCATAGATATACTCTTCCCCAAATTTATGTATAACATCTAGAATATCATCACAATACGATCTTACATTTTCCATAAAAATAATCAATTAGCAAGTTACTATCTGATTAAAAAATTCATGTCCTTTCAACTGTATAGCATTCTCCTTCTCCGAGATCTTAATATACTTCATGAATGAAGATTCCGTCTTGTGTCCCGTTATCTTCATTATACTAATGGGGGGCAATCCTGCTAAATAAGCATTCGTGGCAAAAGAACGCCGAGCCGTGTGACTCGTTACAAGATCATATTTAGGCTTCGTTTCAGCATAAGTTAAAGTACCTTTTGTTCTTTGCAATAAGATTGGCTCATTAATCTCAGCCTTCTTCGCAATTCTCTTTGATATAATCATTAAATTTTTGATTTGAAGGAACACGAGGCAACTCATTATCATATTTCTGCAATATCTGCCGAACTATCGCATGCAAAGGGATAACTACAGTCCTACCGGTTTTCACAGTCTTTATAGTAATTACACTCTCTACATTATCAATATTATCAGAACTCAACAAAGACAAATCACTAAAACGTAATCCTGTACAGCAGCCTATCAAAAACAAATCCCGAACCCGATCCAATCGAGGTTCATCACTTAAGTCACACTTGTAGATTTTCTTTAGCTCATCACTATTGAGGTAGACAGAATAGGTTTCCTCTTTAGGCTTACTAAAACGCTTCTTTTTGAAATCCATATTTGTATGTAGATTACGTTCATAAGCCTCATTCATAAACATTTTCAAATCCTTTATACGAGCACCAACCGTATTTGGAGAATAACCTTTATTCGTTAAATATTCAACAAATGACAAATAAAAATCCAAGTCTACATTCTCAAATTGTAGCCTTTTCCCTGTTAATGCAATATACCCCTCAATCTCACGAGCTGTTTGCTTATACCCCTTCACAGTATTAGGTTTCTTATCAGTTTTCTCTATAAAGGATTTGACAAAACAAAGTAAATCCTTGACATCTCTATCCGGTTCTATCTCCTTGTAACCTTTAAATATCTTATCCAACTCCTTTGTTAGTAGCTCATTCGTTGGCTGGATACCGTCATTCTCCAACCGACGTAACACATCTTTAGCCGTAACTTCGATATTATCCAAAGCCGCTTTCAGTTCTCTATACTCACCAGCGTTCATCCGATGATTCCTCGCTGTAGGAGCGATCGGAGCACCAACTTTCGTATCCCATCTTTCCGGCAAAATTGTCTCATTAGTATAATACTTCAACGGTAAGTACTTTTTCTTCCCATCGGGTAAAATAGTATATGCACCGTAATTCATCAGAAAAAAAATAGCGGTAGGCTTATTTGACTTCGGACGTGTCAAATAGAATTTTACTGTTGCCATAATATATCTGTTTATTTAACTTACGCAAATATAGACAATATTTTATCGACAAAAACAAGGATGCGGTAAGAATTGCGGTAAGAAAAAATCTTCTTTTATTTATTTTCTCTTTACAAAAACGATATACAAAACACTCAAAAGTCAAGTATAACTAGCTATCTATTAATAAAATAAGATAAAAAGAAAGAAAAACAAAAGTAGTCTCGCCGGGAATCGAACCCGGATCTAAAGTTTAGGAAACTTCTATTCTATCCGTTGAACTACAAGACCAACTCTTTTGAGATTGCAAAAGTATAATCTTTTCCTCAAATAGGCAACCGTTATCGGATGTTTTTCCCGCCTATCCGGAAGCTTCTCATTATTTCCGAAAAAACATGTACGTGTTTCAGGAAAAACATGTACGTCTTTTTCAAAAAACACGTACGTGTTTTCAAGAGCTAATATAACATCAAATAGATCAATCAAATAAGCTTTGCATCACCGATAACGATTTGATTTCCGGAAAATCCGGAAGATGTAGACGGTAATACTCAAGAATACGATGAATAATACGGACCCGCTCTTGCCGGGAAAAACCATAAAGCGACATATTCTCAAAACTGATACGCAGCAAACGGGAAAAGAAAGCGCTCTCCACCTTATTTAAATAATGCCGATGCATCGGGATATGATCCGTAAACACCCCATTCAACATATCGAAATAATATCCCACCCTATGCGATTCCATATTTGGGAAAATACCGAGATGGTGGAGAAGACCTAACAAGAAAACCATATGAAAATTAGCGATACCTTTATCCGCATACTCCAATAGATGTATGGACTCGTATAAATAATCAAATAAACGGGGATCCGGCTCCGTATCTTTCACGACCCTAAAAAGAACCTCCGAGAGGAAAAGCGCCAATACATTCTTAACCGGATCACAACAAACATCATTCAGCGGAAAACAAATGCGGGTCTCCTTAATCCGGTGCAAGTCCCGCTTATTCAAGTGCTCCACCTCCATTTCCAGAACGGACAAAGGTATAAACAAAGCCTTCGACACCGTGCTTTTCTTCCCACGGCTACGACTAACCAGATACGAGGCCCGGCCAAACGCCTCCGTATACATATATATAATAGAATATTTATCATTGTAAGGGATCGTATGCAAGACAATCCCCCTCGTTTTACACAACATAATTCGTATCTTTGCGACGATGATTAAGAACAAAGATACTCAAATTAACGTTATACATATAATTAAAGTATAGAATTATGTTGGACTTAACGACCCCTTCTTTATTATTTTCCGCCATATCATTGATATTGCTGGCCTATACGAATCGCTTCCTTTCATACGCCAGCGTAGTGCGCGCCTTGAAAGAAAAGCATCAGCAAACCCATGACCCCAAGGATATCGCCCAGATAGCGAACCTGCGGAAAAGGCTCTATCTGACCCGTTCCATGCAAATATTAGGAATACTCAGTTTGCTGCTCTGCGTGATCGCTATGTTCTTCATTTATGTATCGTGGCAGATTTTCGCCGCATGGATATTTGGCATAGCCTTATTGCTATTAGCGGCGTCGTTATGTGTATGTATCTGGGAAATAAATATTTCCGTTAAAGCCTTGGAAATTCATCTGGAAGATATAAGTTCTAAAGAGAAGTTAAAACAGTGAGTAGTATTAAATTTTCCTTCGAAATGTTTTGCCAGTTCGGAGAGATCGTCTATCTTTGCACTCGCAATCGGGAAATCACTTTCTTAGAACGCTATAAGTGAGAGCTTTGACATTTTGGCCCATTCGTCTATCGGCTAGGACGCAAGATTTTCATTCTTGGAAAGAGGGGTTCGACTTCCCCTATGGGCTACCAACCAAAAGGAGAGAGATAAGTTCATGGCTTATCTCTCTCCTTTTTTATTATACCCGTCCTTTTTTCGCTATTTTCACATCCCCCACTTCGCTATCTCGATAAAAATCACTACATTTGTTAGATTTTTTTGAGACATAGATAATTACAGATTTTAAAGAAAGATAAACTCATGAGTGAAGAAATTAAGAATACTTCTACAGAGTACTCCGCAGATAGTATTCAAGTACTTGAAGGGTTAGAGGCAGTACGAAAAAGGCCATCCATGTATATTGGCGATACCAGCGAGAAAGGTCTCCATCACTTAGTGTATGAGGTCGTAGATAACTCCATAGACGAAGCGCTAGCCGGATATTGTACATACATCGACGTGGTAATCAATGAGGACAACTCGATCACGGTTACCGACGACGGCCGTGGTATCCCCGTGGATATTCATGAGAAAGAAGGTAAATCAGCCTTGGAGGTAGTATTGACGGTGCTGCACGCCGGCGGTAAGTTCGACAAGGGAACCTATAAAGTATCCGGTGGTTTGCACGGTGTGGGTGTATCTTGCGTAAACGCCCTCTCTACTTATCTGAAAGCGGAAGTTCGCAGGAACGGCAAAGTACATATGCAGGAGTTCTCTTGCGGAAAGCCGTTGCACGACGTACAGGTTATCGATAATACGGATAAAACAGGTACTACGATCTCTTTCAAGCCGGACGGTTCTATCTTTACGGTCACGGAATACAAGTATGATATCTTGGCTACCCGTTTGCGTGAATTAGCGTTCTTGAACGCAGGTATTACGCTACGTCTGACAGATAAGCGAGTTCTGAAAGAAGACGGTTCATTCAAGTCCGAGATATTCCATTCGGATGAGGGATTGAAAGAGTTTGTCCGCTATATCGACCGTTCTAAAGAGAAACTGATTCCAGACGTAATCCATATCGTTACCGAGAAGCAGGGTATCCCTGTCGAGGTGGCGTTAACTTATAATACTTCTTACAATGAGAGCGTATTCTCTTACGTAAATGATATTAACACGATAGAAGGTGGTACACACTTAGCCGGTTTCCGCCGTGGCCTGACCCGTACGTTGAAAAAGTACGCCGAGGATTCTAAATTATTGGAGAAAGCAAGGTGGAGATTCAAGGGGATGACTTCCGTGAAGGTTTGACCGCCGTTATCTCTATCAAGGTAGCCGAACCTCAGTTCGAGGGACAGACAAAGACGAAGCTGGGTAATAGCGAGGTTACCGGTGCAGTGGATATGGCGATCGGTGAGGCGTTAGGCTATTATTTGGAAGAACATCCGAAAGAGGCGAAAATAATCGTCGACAAGGTGATCTTGGCCGCTCAAGCCCGTCATGCCGCTCGTAAGGCTCGCGAATTGGTACAACGCAAATCTCCGCTGACAGGAGGTGGGCTTCCCGGTAAATTGGCGGACTGTTCCTCTAAAGACGCAGCGATCTGCGAATTGTTCCTTGTCGAGGGAGACTCCGCAGGGGGTACGGCTAAGCAAGGACGCGACCGTAACTTCCAAGCGATCCTACCATTGCGCGGTAAGATATTGAACGTGGAGAAAGCGATGGATCATAAGATCTTCGAAAGCGAGGAAATCCAGAACATCTATCGCGCGATGGGCGTAACCGTCGGTACGGAGGATGACCCGAAAGCGTTGAACATGGAGAAGCTGCGTTACCACAAGGTGATTATCATGACCGATGCCGATGTGGACGGTAGCCACATCGCCACATTGATCTTGACCTTCTTCTTCCGCCGTATGCGTTCCTTGATCGAGAACGGATATGTGTATCTGGCGACTCCTCCCCTCTATTTGTGTAAGAAAGGTAAGGTTGAGGAATACTGCTGGACCGAGCAACAACGTCAGCAGTTCATCTTAAAATATGGAGGAGGCAACGAGAACTCGATCCATACACAACGATACAAAGGTTTGGGAGAAATGAACGACCATCAATTGTGGGATACGACCATGAACCCGGAAAACCGTACGTTAAAGCAGATCACGATCGACAACGCAGCCGAGGCTGACCAAATCTTCGCCATGTTGATGGGTGAAGACGTAGGCCCTCGCCGCGAGTTTATCGAGGAAAACGCTACATATGCTAACATAGATGCTTAAAATCATGAAAGTCCGTCGTCCGAATCTAGAGGCCCTATACAAAGAAGTTGATAATTATATACCGGCTAAAGAAAGCCTTCAACCTCCCCGAATAGGAATATCCGCTAACCGGAGAGACGGACTTTCCTGTATAGCCGAGACCTACGTGCAAGCCGTGCTGGATGCGGGGGGAGCCCCGGTACTTATCCCGGTGATCACGGATCTGAAAGCATTGACCGTACTGGTTTCCGAACTAGACGGATTGGTTATGAGCGGGGGTGGAGACATCAATCCGCTCTATTTGCATGAGGAGCCTATCCCGCAATTGCAAGACGTAGATACGCTACGTGACGAATACGATTTGATCTTGCTTCGCTTGGCCGCTAATCGACAAATTCCGATCATGGGTATTTGCCGAGGGCATCAGATCATGAATGTAGCGTTCGGAGGAAGTGTCTATCAAGACATCCATTCACAAGCCGGTCAACCGCTATTGAAACACAGCCAGACATTGGCGCGGGAATATCCGTCGCATACGGTAACTCTCGAACCGGGAACGAACCGGCTACGCGCTATTTTCAATGGAGAAGAACAAATCCTTGTCAACTCTTTCCACCATCAAGCGGTAAAAGAGGTCGCCCCCGGATTTAGGGCGACAGCGACCGCCCCGGATGGAATCAATGAGGCTATGGAACATACGGAGAAAACGATATTCGGCGTACAATGGCATCCGGAGGCCATGGCTCCGCAAGAGGATGAGGCCATGAAAGCCCTATTCGCTTACCATATCGAGAATGCCCGCCGTTCGCGAAAGCCAAAGCGATCCATCAACGGATCGTGACGATCGATTCCCATACAGATACCCCGATGATCTTTCCCGGTGAATTTAATATCGGGGAGAAAGAAGGAGGAAAGTAAATCTTCCTTTTATGGAAGAAGGGCGTATCGACGCAACCTTTATGGTCGCCTATATCCCGCAAGGTAAACGAGATGAGGCATCCTTACAGGCAGCGACAGCGTATGCGATAGAACGGCTGAATCAAGTAAAACGCCAGCAAACCTTACATCCGGACCGGATGGTTATAGCGACTACCCCCCAAGAGATCCGGACGATTAAGGCGCAAGGGAAAAAAGCGATCTGTCTCGGTATCGAGAACGGGTACGCTTTAGGGAAGCAGATCGAAAACCTACGGATGTTCAAGGAGATGGGAGTTTCTTATATCACCTTATGCCATAATGGGGATAACGATATTTGTGATTCCGCTAGAGGAAAACAAGAATGGAAAGGACTAAGTCCTTTCGGTAAGGAAGTGGTAAAAGAGATGAACCGATTAGGAATCATGGTTGATATCTCGCATGCGGCGGAAAGTACCTTTTATCAGGTACTGGAAGTGAGCGAGACGCCAATCATAGCCTCCCACTCTTCCGCACGTGCGCTTTGCGATCATCCTCGCAATTTAACGGACGATCAGCTGAAAGCGCTGGCCGCTCAAGGGGGTGTCGCCCAAATCTGCCTATACAAAGGATTCATCAATAAGGAAGAGGACAAAGCTTCTTTAAGCGACGCTATCCGCCATATCAATCATATCGTGGATTTAATCGGTATCGATCATGTAGGAATCGGCTCGGATTTTGACGGAGACGGGGAACTGATCGGTTGCTCGGCTACCAACGAGTTGATTAACATTACCGTCCGACTTTTAGAAGAAGGATATACGGAAGAAGATATACGGAAAATATGGGGTGGGAACTTGCTAAGGGTTATGACCGCTATACAAGATTTCCCAAACAAATAGCAAACGAAAACAACTACATATTATGAAAAAGATCTTATACACAGCAATATGCGCCTGTAGTATCTTATGTGGAGCACAGGCACAGACACCCGGATCGGAGGTACCCAACTTAAAAAAGCTATACGAGTTGACAGACTCTTGCGATGTAAACGTGCGGGCACGATTCTCCCCATTGATCGGGATTTCCGCTAGTATCTCCAATGGTGCTTCCCGGGTGGGGCCACCTATATCCAATCCATCGTAAAGGCAGGGGGAACTCCGGTTATCATCCCGGCTGTTACTGACGGTAAGGTACTCAGAAATATCGTATCGAATTTAGACGGGCTAGTTCTTATAGGAGGAGCGGATGTAAACCCTCTATGGTATGAGGAGGAGCCTCGGGAAAAGCTGGAGGAAGTCGATCCGGTACGCGATTTGTATGAGTTGAAACTAATCAAGATGGCTACCGACCAAAATATTCCCGTCTTAGGCATATGCCGGGGATTGCAACTGTTGAATGTAGCGTTTGGCGGTACGCTTTACCAAGACATCCCCTCACAACGTGGCGATCATTCTGTCAAGCATAGGCAAGATTTACCCAGTTCGTATGGCTCACACCGTGTCTTTGTTGACGCGAACTCACAGCTAGCCACTATTCTAGGGAAAGATACCTTAGCCGTAAACTCTCTTCATCATCAAGCGATCAAGGAGTTGGCGCCTATCTTCAAGGCTACCGCTTATGCGCCCGACAGTATTATCGAGGCTATCGACGCTTATCCGAACCGATCCATCATGGGAGTTCAATGGCATCCGGAAGCATTGACTTACGGAGGCGACACTACGATGTTAAAGATATTCCACCATCTGATAGGAAAGGCCGAGACTCTCCACCAAGCCAAAGAGATGCACAAGCATTTCCTTTCCGTAGATACACATACCGATACTCCTTTCTGGTTTAAACGTGCCGGATTCAGCATCGCCGACCGGGAACGTAACCGGGTAAACATCCCTAAGATGCAAGAAGGGAAACTAGACGGGGTGTTCCTTGCGGCCTTCATCGGACAAGGTAAACGTGATGAGCCTCTTTACAAGAAGCCGTACAAAAAGTAACAGGCTTGATCGAAGGTATTCGCAAGCAAGCTGAATTGAATAAGGATTTATGTGGCATCGCCGTTACGAACCAAGACTTCATCCGCTTGAAAAATGAAGGGAAAAAAGCGTTCTTTATCGGTATAGAGAATGGATACGGCATTGGTAAGGATCTGGCGAATATCGCTAAGTTCAAGGCGATGGGTGTCAATTATATCACGCTCTGCCACTCCTACGATAACGATATTTGCGACTCATCCACATACCAAGAAAGAATGGACGGTTTAAGTCCGTTTGGCGAAGAGGTTGTGAAAGAGATGAATCGCCAAGGTATCATGGTGGATATGTCTCATGCCTCTGAGAAGTCATTTTGGGATGTTATCAAATTGTCCAAGGCCCCGATCATCTGCTCGCATTCCTCATCCATGGCGATGTGCAAGCACGACGTAACCTGACCGACGAACAACTAAAGGCCCTTGCCCAAAATGGAGGCGTAGCGCAAGTTTGCTTGCTCGACCGCTATATCAATGAGGATTATAAAAACGCGAGCCTTACCGATGCGATCGAACATATCGATCATATGGTGAAAGTCGCCGGTATCGATCATGTAGGTATCGGCTCTGATTTTGATGGCGGTGGCGGAATTATCGGTTGCGAAAGTGACAACGATTTCATACAGATCACTGTTAAATTAATAGAGAAAGGATATACAGAGGAAGATATCGCCAAGATATGGGGTGGAAACTTGATGCGTGTATTAGACGAGGTTCAAGCGACTGCTCCGTAAAAACATTATAAACAAAACAGATTTATGATCAGATTATTTTTTGCGTTATTGAGTTTTGCTCTTTTATCATGTGGAGCCAAAGGAACCAAAGAGACAGGTAATATGCCGGAGATCAAAAAACAACCGATCACTTCAGCTGTTCCCGATTTCAACGCAGACAGCGCTTACGCCTATGTAGCGAACCAAGTCGCTTTTGGTCCCCGTGTGCCTAACACGGCGCTCATAAAGCATGCGGGGATTACTTAGCGTCTGAATTGAAGCGCTTTGGCGCCAAAGTCTACCAACAGGAAGCGATACTAACCGCCTACGACGGAACGAAGCTGGAAGCGAGAAACATCATAGGCTCGTTTGATCCGGAGAATAGTAAACGTGTTTTACTATTCGCGCATTGGGACAGCCGTCCCTATTCGGACCACGATCCCGATCCTTCCAAGCACCGAACTCCATTGGACGGGGCGGACGATGGCGGTAGTGGTGTAGGTGCCTTATTGGAAATCGCCCGCCAAATCGGACAAAAAGCCCCGGGTATCGGTATCGATATTATTTTCTTCGATGCGGAGGATTATGGTACGCCGGAATTCGTAACCGATTATACACCGGATAGCTGGTGCCTAGGTACCCAGTTCTGGGCAAAAAATCCGCATGTCCCCAATTATACGGCGGAATACGGAATCTTATTGGATATGGTGGGCGGCAAAAATGCTACGTTTTTCAAGGAGCAACAATCCTTACGTGCGGCAGCCCCGATCGTCGAGATGGTATGGAGCGCGGCCCGCGATCTGGGATATGGCAAATATTTCATTAACGCCACCGGCGGAGCGCTCATAGACGATCACCAATATGTGATTAGCGGACGTAATATCCCGAGTATCGACATTATTAACTACGACCCTGAGTCTAAAACAGGTTTCGCCAGTTATTGGCATACTCAAAAAGATAATATGGAAAATATAGACCGTGAGACTCTAAAAGCTGCCGGTCAAACCGTACTGGAAGTAATATACAATCGATAAAATACTGATAAAATGACAATCAATGAACTTCAAGACAATGTAATCGAAGAATTCTCAGTCTTCGATGATTGGATGGATAAATATGCGTTATTAATAGATCTGGGAAACTCCCTTCCCCCGCTTGATGAGAAATATAAAACGGAAAGCAACTTGATCGAGGGTTGTCAAAGCCGGGTTTGGTTCCAAGCGGATTATGTGGATGGAAAGATTATTTTCCAAGGAGAAAGCGATGCCGTGATCGTAAAAGGTATCGTATCTTTGCTGATACAGATCTTATCGGGCCATACCCCTCAAGAAATCTTGGATGCGGATCTATACTTTATAGACAAGGTAGGATTAAAAGAGCATTTATCCCCTACCCGTTCCAACGGTTGGTAGCGATGGTGAAGCAAATGCGTCTGTACGCGATGGCTTACCGGGCAAAGGAACAACAATAAAAACAGGTGTTTTCACATGTATATAGCACGAGCCGATACGTATATACGTGTAAGCCTACACCGATATAGGCATAGCCTCATACGTATATACGCATAAGGTTATGCCTATATACGTATTAAAAACCGAGTGTAAGCTGCTCCGGTAAGAGCGTAAAAGTCTTGCGATGATAAGGCGTGATTCCGTGGGTACGAATCGCTTCCCTGTGGACCTTGGTAGGATAACCTTTATTGTCCAGCCAATGATAAGCGGGGTATTCCAAGGCCAATTCATTCATATAATCATCCCGATAGGTTTTAGCCAATATAGAGGCGGCGGCGATACTCAGGTATTTGCCATCGCCTTTTACTACGGTCGTATGTGGAATATCGGGATAAGGGGTAAAACGGTTTCCATCGATCAATAAATGTTCCGGCCGTACTTTCAATTGCTCGATCGCACGATGCATGGCCAAGAAAGAGGCTTTCAAAATATTAATCTTATCGATCTCTTCCGGGCTAACGATACCTACCGCCCAAGCGATCGCCTCACGCTCGATAACGGGACGAAGCTTATACCGTTTCTTCTCGCTTAATTGCTTGCTATCGTTTAAATCCTCATTCTTAAAATCTTCCGGAAGAATCACGGCGGCGGCGAATACCGCACCCGCCAAGCAGCCTCTTCCCGCCTCATCACACCCAGCCTCTATACGCCCGGTTTCCATATAGGGTAATAACATGTATCTATCTCTTTTTATCGTAAAACACGCCACATGCTTACGATGCTCATTCAAGCATCCTTACAATGGGCATCGTAAGCACCTTTAAATGCCCATCATAAGCTCCATTGAATGGGCATCGTAATTTTAACTATTCAAATCCTTCACAATCCAAGGGCGAAGCACGAACCAACGAATGCCGTAGCGGCGATCACCCCGCAAGTATTCGCCAAGAAATCAAACCAATCCCCACCCCGGTACGTCGTACAATATTCTTGCAATATCTCAATAATCCCACTCATAACGATCGGGCATAAAACCGCCCCGATCCAAGCATGCCATAATACCGTCTCATACTTCCGGTGATTCCGCAAGAACTCCAGCCATAGCATACCCGACATCCCCCCATACATACAGAAATGAACCACCTTGTCCACACCCGGGAATAAAGGGATATCATCCATCCTCGGCGGCTTAAAGAACGACAAGTAAATAACGATCAATATAATCGCCAGTGAAAACGGATATTTCTTAATATAATACATCATACTCAAAACATCTTCCGAACTCGTTCCACACCTGCGATGAACGTATCGATCTCCTCTTTCGTATTATAAAAGGAGAAAGACGCCCGCACCGTCCCCTCGATCCCTAAGGCATGCATCAAAGGCTGGGCACAATGATGCCCTGTACGAACCGCTATTCCCAAACGGTCCAGCAACATCCCCATATCGTAATGATGGATATTACCCACCAAAAAAGAAAGCACCGCTCCTTTATGATCCGCTTGTCCGAAAATACGCATCCCTTCGATCGTATTTAATCCAGCGGTCGCATATCGCAAAAGCTCATCCTCATAAGCAGCTATATTCTCTATACCGATCCGGTCTACATACCGCAAGGCTTCCGCCAACGCCGTGCTACCAATATAATCCGGAGTTCCCGCCTCAAACTTAAAGGGAAGCTCATTAAAAGTTGTCTTCTCGAACGAGACCGTAGCGATCATCTCGCCTCCTCCCTGATACGGAGGAAGTTTATCCAACCACTCCTCTTTACCATACAAGACCCCGATACCCGTCGGTCCGTAAATCTTATGACCAGAGAAAACATAGAACTCCGCATCCAAGTCCTGCACATCCACCTTCATATGCGGAACGGCTTGAGCCCCGTCTACCAACACCGGTACGCCTTGTTCATGAGCGATCTCGATCATCGCCTTTACCGGATTCACCGTACCCAAGACATTAGACACATGAGTCACGGAAACCAAACGAGTCTTATCCGAGAATAATTTACGATACTCATCCAGATTCAACTCCCCTTTCTCATTCATCGGGATCACCTTCAACGTAATACCTTTCCGGGCCGCTTGTATCTGCCAAGGAACGATATTGGAATGATGCTCCATCACGGACACGATCACCTCATCCCCTGCCGACATACATTCATCCGTAAAGCTGGAAGCGATCAAATTAATGGATTCCGTAGTTCCCCGGGTAAAAATAATCTCATTCGAGGAACGGGCATTCAAGAAATGCTGTACCGTTTTGCGAGCCTCCTCATGCGCCTCTGTCGCCGCTTGGCTCAAGAAATGTACGCCTCGGTGGATATTGGCGTTTACGTTATAATATCCATTCTCTATCTTTTCTACCACTTGACGAGGTTTCTGGGTAGTAGCGCCATTATCGAAATATATCAGCGGTTTATCGTATATCTTATGATCCAAGATCGGAAAGTCTTTTCGGATCGCTTGAACGTCTAACATAGTCTTTACTTCTTTTTGTCTTAAAATTAACGAGAGCCAAAGATACAAAAAAAAAGGCTTTCTCGCTGAAAGAAAGCCTTTTTTATCATTACCTAACAGATATTACGCCTACACTTTATTCTCTTCTCGCACGTTTACTTTTCTCTTCCAAAGTTAAAGTACGGAGACTCTGTGCGGGCGTTGTCCATTAAGGATACTAGTTCTTTTACCTTATCGGGATACTTCTCCGCTAGATTCGTATCCTCATGTATATCATTACTTAAATCATACAGTTCCAATATAGTTTCACCCACGATCGGTTGCCGGATTAGTTTCCATTTACCGGAGCGCAATGCTTCCCGGCCATTCAACTCGTGAAATTCCCAATATAAATAATCATGGGCCTGTTGATTTTTCTTTGATAACAAGGTTGGTAAGAAAGAGATTCCATCCGTCTGCTCGGGCAAGACCGTACCTGTAAGTTCTGCCAATGTCGGCATGACATCCCAGAATGCGCTTATATGATCCGATTGAGCTCCGGCCTTGATCGTACCCGGGCACCATGCCACCATAGGTATACGGATACCTCCTTCATATACATCCCGTTTGATCCCCCTGAAAGGTCCGTAGCTCTTGAAAAAATCGGGATCAGCTCCACCTTCATGATGTGGGCCGTTATCGCTGGTAAAAATCACGATCGTATTCTTATCCAAACCCAACTCTTTCAATTCAGCCATTACATCCCCCACGTATTTATCCAACCGGGAGGACCATGGCGGCAAAGGAGGCCAAGGGCTTCTCCGAGGTGTTATAACCGCCATACACTTTATCAAACTTACCAATATAAGGAGTCTCCTCGAATGAGTTCTCGTACATCTTATAAATAGAATCATGCGGAAGATTCAATTCCGCATGAGGCAGCGTATAAGTAAGCATCGCAAAGAACGGTTGCTCCTTATGATCCCGGATGAACTTCAATGCTTGCTCATGAATCAAATCTTGTGAATATGTCTTGCAAGCATTGTTCTCGTTTTCAGGAAAAAGAACCTTCTCCTCATTATGCCATAAATGATCCGGATAGAAGGAATGCGACTGCCGTTGGCAATTATATCCATAAAACTCATCGAAACCCATCTTATTAGGAATGGAGACAGAGCCCGGATTTCCCAACCCCCATTTACCAAAGATGCCGGTCGTATAACCGGCCGATTTCATTAATTTACCCAACGTATAGGTATCCTCCCGCATCGGCTGTTGGCCTTCGGGCGTGATCTCCCGGTTTCCCCGGACTTGCGTATGTCCCGTATGCAATCCGGTCATCAAGGAACAACGGAAGGGGCACTCACCGTACATCCGGCATAATGCTGCGTAAACAACATTCCCTCCTTCGCCATCCGGTCTATATTGGGAGTCTTGATAATCTGTTGGCCATAACAGCCAACATCTCCATATCCTAAATCATCCGCTAAGATATACACAACATTCATAGGACGCTCCGGAGTTTTTTCGCAACCGGACATTCCGATAAGCGTCAATGTCCCGGATATACATAAAGTCAATTGTGTTTTCATATACCTTTAAAATAAATAGAAGTGTTAGAAACCAATTACAATCTTCTGATCTTGATTCGTAGACAAGCGGTTCGTCCGTACCTTAACCCTTCCCATACGGTCCGAGGCATCGAAGTACCAGCCTTCTTGTCCGGCATTGAACGCTTCGGGGGAGATGGCAGATAGCGGCTTCCCGGCTACGGTTACGTTTGACGGGCTGGACTCCGAGCGGACATCCAATAGGTAAGTACGCTCTTGGTAACGTCCTTTATAATCTCCTTTCGCTTTCGCAATATCCACGGTGATCGTGCCTTTCTCTCCTTTTGGGGAGGAAACAGAGATCAAGGTACAGGCAAACTCGCCTTTCTTATAATCACGGGTGAGACCGTCGTCTTCATATAAATTGAAAGAGGTGTTTCCGTAGGGATATAAGTCCAAGGTCAAGACATCCGCAGGTTTCTCGCCGACATAATTCATATCCGGGTACATCGGGATAATGGCGCCTTGACGGATAAATACCGGGCAAATATCCAATTTAGCTCATATTTATCCAACCACTTGCCACCCTCGTATGTCTTTCCGGTCCAATAGTCGTACCATTCTCCGGCAGGGAAGTAGATACTGTCGCGTACATTCTTACGGGTATATACAGGGGCAACCATCATCCACTCGCCACTCATAAATTGATATTGGGTGGTCGTATCACGGGTAACCACGTCATCCGGGAATTCCAGTACCATCGCACGAGCCATCGGTACACCGGTCGTATGCGCCTCATGGCAATAGGTATAGGCGTACGGGTTCAGACGCATCTTCAGCTTTAAGAATTTACGGTTGATATCCGTGTACGGATGCCCATATACCCAAGGCTGACGGTCGGCATCCGCCCAGCCGCTCATGGTCATAAAGATCGGGGTGAAAACCTTCCATTGCAAGTCGCGGGTATAGGTTTTCGGGGAACCGCCGAAGATACCGTCCACATCGCTAGTAGCGGCGTTCATGGCGGAAAGGCCGGCACCCGTGATCGTCGGGATATGGTAACGGATATAATCCCAATTGCTCACTTGGTCACCGCTCCATACCGTAGAATACCGTTGGGTTCCGGCCCAACCGCAAACAGCCCATACGAAACCCCGTTCATTCGTATTGTTCTCGATCCCCTCGAATGCGGATTTACAGCCGTTCAAGGCAAACTCATAGCCTTCTCCAACCCAAGCCACATCCAATTTACACAGGCGGGTACCACATTTACCAACCTCGTAGGCGATCTTATCCACACCATTCTCTGTCCACAAGCCCGTATGGAAGCCTCGTTTACCTAATTCCGTCACAACAGAATCCAATTTCACATAGCCGCAACCATAGCCATCGTTCGGCAAGATCCAGCCACGGGGCATATCATATTCCACATATTTATCGGCAACTTGGCTGATTACGTCCGGGGTGGATTGAGGCCATCCGGTGCGCTGTTCCCCTTTGTTATAGCAGTCGGCGTCTCCCATCGTAAGCATCCACATCGCCGGCATAAAAGGTTTTCCGGTGATATCCGTATAGTCGTTCAATAGGTCTTTCAAGGAAGGGCCGTAGAAGTAGAATGCGTCAAAGCGATTCTCGTTATGCGTCAACTGACTGGTGAAGCCCATCAGCTTAAAGCCATCATCATAGTTCTTGTCCAGCATTTCCGTGCGTGAAGGCATAATGTCCCGGGGCAAACGTATTGCGGAATACGCCATATCCTTTCGTGGACATATAGAAGGGAGCCGGGTTAGAGGATTGATCTTCATCCCAACCGGTCACCTCGATATCCGCTTCCTTCCCAGCGTATGAGAAATTACCTTGTTGCATACCGCAACCGTAGAAATCCTCATCACCGCTACGGCGCATCGTTTGGGTCGTTTTTAGTCCGAAGGCAAGTGGTTCGGCCTCCTCGTAGATCACGGCACGGTTATTCTTGTCATACATGGCGAAACGAATAGGGTTCTTATAGACACGTACGACACATTGGGGAGTCGTGAACTTATAATAGCTGCCGTTGTCGGCCATGGAGACTCTCGGGTTCTTTACCCCATAATCCACAACGATCGAGTTTGCCGCCGGATTGGTATATTCCCCATCCGGTGCCAACCAGATACGGAAGATATCATCCCGGTAAAACATCAACTTAACCTTAGCGTACCCGGAGACGAACTCATATTCCGTGTTGCTGATCTTATTGAACTTCATCAACTTACCCAAGTTCATACGGGCGGCGAACAGGTTCGCTTTTAATACGTTGTTTGACGAACGCTCATCCTTCGGGTATTGGATAGCGAACTCTATTTTATAGGAGCCCATCTGGGTTAGGTCGGTAGCGGGGAAAGCTACCTCATATTCCTCTTGTTTAGCGATCGGATGCCCGGAGGCGGTTACCGTGGCGGTTAGTTTCTGACCGTTGTTCAAGGAGGCGGTTACCGTGAAATCCTCGTCTACGGGCTGGGAGCCAACGTTCTTCAGCTTCACTTTCAACACGTCTTCCTTCGTGAACGTATTCCCGGTTTCTTGGTGTGAGGTCACTTTCTCCAAAGCCAAATCATGTGCGAAAGGCTCTGTCAGCTCAATATCATCGACCATCCAGTACCAAGAGAAGATATCCCGCCAGAAGAAACGCAAGTAGACAGTTTTCTGGTTCGCGGCTACCTCGCTGATGTTAATCTCCTCATTCACCGGGGCATGAAGCTGGGTAGCGGCGGGGATCTTATCCATCACGTTATACTCTTTCCAATTCAACCCGTCGTTGCTGACGCCAACCCAAAGGCCGGCACGTTTTCCGGTGAACCAATTATTCCAACGAAACAAGTGCTGGAATTTCAATACCACATCGTTCTTTCCCGCACAATCGATAGCGCTGGTCTGGAAATAGCCGTTCGGGTATTCCTCCCGTTGATTCCACTTCGTGATCTCCTCCCCGGTGACTACGCCCGGCCGGAATTGCATATGATAGCCACGACTCGTAGAGGCGATGGGAGGCGCTTGTTGCTCAAACTGGAAAGAACCGGGATAAGCTGATCGGTAACAATCCATTCACACTTTGCCGATTTCGTCGAATCGACAATCATCCAGCCGTCGGGTAATTTCCCGGCGGAGAAATCTTCTTTCCAAAAACTTTGTTGTGCGGACAGGGAGGAAACGCAACCTGTCAGAAGCATGGATACAATTAGACTTTTTATCATTTGAATTAGTTGATTAGATTTAGGCAGTAAAGATAGTCTTAATTTACGAGGGTTCGCAAACGTTCGCGTGATTTTTATTCTCTTTTCGCTGGGCGGAAACGTGTTATTATCAATGGAATCCTTCTATCTTCGCGTATGTACAACCTTGTCATATAAATCAATAAACATATATCATGAACAGACATTTATTCTTGAGCCTTTTACTGGCCCTTTTCGCTTCCAGTACGCTTTCAGCCGATAACCTTAAAATCGAGCCGGCCTTCTGGTGGAGCGGTATGAAGAACCCGGAACTCCAGCTGATGGTGTATGGTAAGGATATCGCTGGATATCTCCCTAGCGTGAAATATCCCGGCGTACAGTTGAAAAGCTCGGTAGCGTTGGAAAGCCCGAATTACCTATTGATCTATCTGGACGTGGAAAAGGCCAAGCCCGGCAGGTTTGATATCACGTTCACGAAGGACAAAAAGAGTTTCAATTACTCGTATGAGTTGAAGGCCCGTAAACCGAACGCTGATCGGATCAAGGGGTTTGACTCTTCCGACGTGCTTTATCTCATCATGCCGGATCGTTTCGCAAACGGAGATCCCTCGAATGATCAAATCCCGATGCGTACCGCTTATAAGGTAGACCGTAACAGCCCGAACGCCCGTCACGGAGGCGACTTGGCCGGTATCGAACAGCATTTGGATATATCGAGGATCTGGGCGTTACCGCTATCTGGCTGAACCCGGTATTGGAGAATGACATGGAGGGAGGCTCTTATCACGGATATGCCACGACGGATTATTATCGGGTAGACCCACGCTTCGGCACGAACGAGGATTACGTCCGCTTGATCGAGAAGACACACGAGCGGGGCATGCGTGTCGTAATGGATATGATCTTCAACCATTGTGGAAGCGATCATCCTTGGATGAAAGATATCCCTAACCACGACTGGTTTAATAATCTCGATAACTACGTGCAGACCAACCACGATAAAGAGGCTTATTTCGATCCTTACGTCTCGGATTATGATAAGGAGACGATGCTGAACGGCTGGTTTGTCCCGAGCATGCCGGACTTGAACCAAAAGAACCCACATGTAGCCAAATACCTTATCCAGAACTCGATCTGGTGGATCGAGTATTGCGGCGTGGATGGTATCCGTCAAGATACGTATCCGTATGCCGACGTGGACATGATGCGGAATTGGTGTACGGAGGTCATGAACGAGTATCCGGAGTATAACATCGTAGGCGAGGCGTGGATGAACTACACGATCGGTTCCGCTTATTGGCAGAAAGGCAGCCGGTTGAACTTCGGGCAGGATACCGAGCTGAAATCGGTAATGGATTTCCGCTTGATGGGTATCGCAAGTAAGGCGTTCCATGAGGAGACTGGGTATTCCGGAGGCTTGCATACGATCTTCGAGCATATGTGTTATGATTATGTATATCCCGATATCTATAATGTATTGCGTTTCTTGGAGAACCATGATACGGATCGTTTTCTTCCCTCCATGCCTAAGTCTGTCGATGATTTGTACGCGTTCAAGCAAGGGGTGACATTCTTGTTGACGATCCCCGGTATTCCCCAGCTCTATTACGGGCAGGAGTTGCTGATGAATGGCACCAAGGAGAAGGGAGACGGATATATCCGCTTGGATGTTCCCGGTGGCTGGCCCGGCGACAAGGTGAATCAATTCGAGGCATCCGGTCGCAGCGAGGTGCAAAATGACGCATGGAATTTCCTCCGTACTTTATTGAAATGGCGCAAGGGCAACGATATCATCGCTAAGGGTAAGATGAAACATTTCATGGTGAACCAAGGTGTCTACGTGTACGAGCGCAGTCTGGATGGCCGGAGCGTATTGGTCTTGATGAATGGCAGCGATAAGGAGGTGAACCTCCCGTTGGCCCGCTATGCGGAAGTATTGCGAGGTAAAACCTCCGGAAAAGAGATATTAACCGGAAAGGAGATTCCATTGGGAGACGAATTATCCTTGGCACCAAAAGGGATCTTCGTGCTGGAAATGTGATACCATTAGCCCCGATGATTTTTCATTCGGGGACCTATTTATAGATTACTAATAATTAAATCGGGAGGCCTCTTAAACCTCCCGATTTTCTTTTCATATATACTATTTTAATCTCTTTTCAAGAATCAATTGATGCCTGCATTGAATGCCGTTCTCCCAGATAGGTTCGGCATAGTTCCGCACGAAATAATCGCGATCTACGGCAACCAAGTCGAAGCCTTCCTGTTGATAAAGCATCATCGGGCCGGCGGCTGAGGTTCCGGTGCAAATACGCAAAAGCTCGACATCTTGAGCCGGAGCCCATTTATTAGATACATGCCGTAATAGTTTCCGGGCGATTCCTCGCGACGGAAGATATCCGCCACGGCAAGGTTCATAATCTCCGCCTTGCCACCCTCCTCCTTGCGAACCACGATCACGCCGGCAACGGAATTTCGTACCGTAGCGATAAAGCAATCCGAATCCTTTAGGTAAGCCTCTACTTTCTCCCGATCCGGATCGGCTTCCAGCAGTAACTCATAAGGAGGGAATAAAGCTACTTGTATCTCCGGCTCCCCGTTAGCGACGATCTCTATTATATTTCCGTCAGGATCTCGGATTACACCCTCATAGTAACCATCCCCGGAAGTGCGGGTCTCACCGGCGATCGTGTATCCATCCATCCGGAAACGTTCGATCATTTGATCCACTTGCTCCTTCTTATCCGCATGAAAGGCCAGATGAGCCAAGCCGATATGATCCTTGTCGTAAGCCTCAGTAATATCTTGCCGTTGCATGATCTCCAAAGCGGGGCCACTCTCGAAAGAGACGAAATAAGAGGCGAACCCTTTCTTTGGATTCACATATTTCTCATTACTCTTACCGTTGAAATACTTTACATAGAAATCCCGTAAACGTTCCAGATGATTCGTCCATAGGGCGATGTGTGTTAACTGCATAAGTTGGAGGTTTTAATTTGTCACTGCCAAAGATACGAAAAATCAGACATGGTTCCCTACATTATCGTCGGGATAATCCATGCCTGATTATAGTTTTCCTCTTATTCGCAATTATTTACAAATCCGGCAACCGGCGCATTTAGCCAGTTCACCGCGGAAACGTTTCTCTACCAGTTATGCAAACGGTCTTTCAACGCCTCCAAGCGTACATGGTCGATCACGTCGGAAGTGAAAGCCACGCTCAATAACATACGGGCCTCGTCACGCGGGATACCGCGACTTTGCATATAGAACAAAGCGTTCTCATCTAACTGACCGGTCGTCATACCGTGCGAGCATTTTACGTCGTCTGCGTAAATCTCCAGTTGCGGCTTGCTGTACATACGGGCCTCACGGGTAGCGCACAGATTACGGTTCGTCTGGTAAGCGGCAGTCTTCTGGGCATCCTCTTTCACCAAGATACGTCCACTGAAGACACCTACGGCATGATCATTCAGTACGTTCTTGAACAACTCGTTGCTGGTACAATTCGGGACCGCATGGGTGATATGGCTATAGGTATCCATCTGTTGCTCCTTGTCCAGAACGGACATACCGCATAAGGTAGACTCGGCATACTCGCCATTCAGTTCCACATAATAATTGTTGCGAGTCAAGCCATTCGTCAACGTAATACCGTTTACCAAGACATTGGTCGAAGCCGCCTGCTTTACGTGTACGGAAGAGAAACGGGTCGTAGACTCGCTGCTTTCTTCCAAATCATAATAATCAAAGCGAGCACCTTCCTCCGCAAAAATCTCAACCACTTGAGTCGCCAAGAATTTCACGTCATCGATACTATGATCGCAAACCAATAGCTTCGCTTCCGAATGAGTCCATAATCACCAGAACACGACGGTTCGCCATCGTATCCACATCGCTACGGAAAATATTCACCAATTGGATAGGACGCTCAACCACGACATTTTTCGGTACATACACCACGAAACCATCTTGGGCTAACATCGTATTCAACGCAATAATACCATCCTTGCTACTCGGCGCCGCCTTTCCGTAATACTTGGAAGCGATCTCCGGATATTGCTCCGTAAAAGCCTTCAACCCTCCAGCATACACGCCTTCCGGCAAATGCGTTTTTGGCAATTCCTTATCGTAAAACGTATCGTTCACGACAAAGTATAACGATGTGCTCAGGTTCGGCACGTCACAACGGAACACGTCATAAGGATTCACTGGGATAGCGACCCGGTTGATATTCAAACCGTAATCCGGAGCGAACGCTTGGGCTACATCCGTATATTTATAATCCTCGCTTCTCGTGGAGGGGATCCGAGTCGCTCAAAGTTCGCCAAGGCATCAGCCCTAAGGGCATTCATCACCGGCGTACTATGACGACATACCAGATCCTCACATTGGGCGAAAGATCGATATATTGTTGCTCGGCCTTCATATTACTCATCTCCCATCTCTTTCTTGATCCAGTCGTAACCTTTCTCTTCCAGTTCCAAGGCCAATTCCGGACCGGCGGTCTTCACGATACGGCCTTTGTAAAGCACATGAACCACATCCGGCTTGATGTAATCCAGCAGACGCTGATAGTGCGTGATTACGATAGCGGCATTCTCCGGAGTCCTCAACTGGTTCACGCCATGCGCTACGATACGCAAGGCATCGATATCCAAACCACTATCCGTCTCATCCAAGATCGCCAATTTCGGCTCCAGCATCGCCATCTGGAAGATCTCGTTCCGCTTTTTCTCTCCACCGGAGAAACCTTCGTTCACGCTACGGCTGGCTAGTTTATTATCCAGCTCGACGATCGCACGCTTCTCACGCATCAATTTCAAGAAGTCCGTAGCCGAAACCGGTTCCAGACCGTTATATTTACGGTGCTCGTTCAACGCCGCACGCATAAAGTTCACCATACTAACTCCCGGGATCTCGACCGGATATTGGAAGCTCAAGAAAATACCCTCACGGCTACGGTCCTCAGGAGAAAGATCCAACAGATTCTTACCGTTGAAGATAACCTCTCCTTCCGTTACCTCAAAAGCGGGATTACCTACCAATACACTACTTAACGTACTTTTTCCGGAACCGTTCGGTCCCATGATAGCATGTACCTCACCCGCTTTCACCGACAGGTTGATACCTTTCAATATCTCTTTGCCATTTACGTTGGCATGTAAATTCTTAACCTCTAACATCTTTTCTAATTGAAAATTGAAAGTTGAAAATTGAAAATTATTCTATCCTACGCTGCCTTCCAGCGAGATCGTTAGTAATTTCTGAGCCTCGACGGCGACTCCATCGGTAACTTATTCATTACCTCACGGGCATATCCATTCACGATCAAACCGACAGCCTCTTCTACCGAGATACCCCGTTGCTGGCAGTAGAACAATTGCTCCTCGCTGATCTTACTCGTCGTAGCCTCATGCTCCACGATCGCCGTCTCATTCTGAATATCAGCGTAAGGGAACGTATGAGCTCCACAAGTAGAGCTTAGTAACAAACTATCGCATTGGCTATGGTTACGGGCGCCTTCCGCACGGGCGGACACCTTTACCAATCCCCGATAGCTATTCTGGCTATGACCGGCAGAGATACCCTTGGATACGATCGTACTTTTCGTATTCTTACCCAGATGGATCATCTTCGTACCCGTATCGGCCTGTTGGTAATTATTGGTCACGGCAACCGAGTAAAACTCACCTACCGAGTTATCACCCGCCAAGATACAGCTCGGATATTTCCAAGTGATCGCCGAACCGGTCTCTACTTGCGTCCAAGAGATCTTGCTACCCTCACCTTTGCACAAACCTCGTTTCGTCACGAAGTTATAGATACCGCCTTTACCTTCCTTATCACCCGGATACCAGTTCTGTACGGTAGAATACTTCACCTCAGCACGCTCGTTCGCCACGATCTCCACGATAGCGGCATGCAATTGGTTCTCGTCACGCATCGGCGCGTACATCCTTCCAGATAACTTACATACGCCTCATCGTCAGCGACAATCAAGGTACGCTCGAACTGTCCGGTATTAGCGGCATTGATACGGAAATACGTACTCAGCTCCATCGGGCAACGTACGCCCTTCGGTATATAAACAAACGAACCGTCCGAGAACACGGCCGAATTCAAGGCGGCGAAGAAATTATCACGATAACCAACCACGCTGCCCAAATACTTCTGCACCAAGTCAGGATGATGTTGTACAGCCTCGCTGAACGAACAGAAAATAATCCCCTTCTCCGCAAGATTCTCCTTGAAAGTAGTCTTCACTGAAACACTATCCATCACGCGTCTACCGCCATTCCGCTTAAATGCTTCTGTTCTTCCAAAGGAATACCCAGTTTATCGAATGTTTTCAACAACTCAGGATCTACCTCATCCAAGCTCTTTGGTCCCTCTTTTTTCTTAGGGGCGGCATAATAGATAATGTCCTGATAATCGATCGGCGGGATATTCAAGTGAGGCCATGTAGGCATCTCCAACGTCTGCCAATGGCGAAAAGCTTCAAACGGAACTCGAGTAACCATTCCGGCTCGTTCTTCTTGGCAGAGATAATACGGACCGTCTCCTCGTCTAATCCACGATGGATCACCTCCGTATCAATATCGGTAACGAAGCCATATTTATAATCTCCGCTCGTTACCTCATTAATTATATGATTTGAATCCTGCATAATTAAAAATTAACCATTGATAAAAGCCCTTCATTCTCCTAATGAAAACAAATTATGTGGGAAAATTGTTGGTACTATTTGCTTCACGCTATAATAAAAACGAGATTCTATCTTTGATTGGCGATGAATCAAGACCGATCCACGATCCACGAACTCCAGCGCGTTCAACAGCAAACTGGTAAAGACCAAAACGAACCAGCAACCCGAAAAAACCACCAAACAAATGGTTGATAACGCTCAACGGTGTCGCCCCTACCACCTTGGTAACCAGTTCACCCGCTAGGATAAATACCCCCATAATCAAGATAAAACCCGCTATATAACTCAAGATCGTAACCCCTTCTTCCGGAAACCAACCCAACGCCAAGATATATCCTTTCAGCCAAGCCGCCGCTTTTCCGCAGAAAAAGATCGCAATCACTAGGGCTATAAGCGAAACAACCTGTTTGATGACTCCATCAAACAGGCCTTTCACAAATCCTATTCCTGCCAGACATAGCAATGTAATGTCCAACCAGTTCATCGTTATAACGTCTTCTTAATTTCTGTCTCTTCGTAAGCCTCGATCATATCGCCCACTTGGATATCGTTGAAGTTCGTAATATTCAAACCGCAATCCAAGCCAGCCACGACCTCTTTCGCATCGTCCTTGAAACGTTTCAAAGAGCCTAGCTCGCCGGCATAGATAACGATACCGTCACGTATCAAGCGGATCTTGTTCGTACGTTTGATCTTGCCTTCCTTAACCATACATCCGGCAACCGTACCGACCTTGGTGATCTTGAATACCTGCTGAACTTCCACATAAGCGGTAATCTCCTCCTTGATCTCCGGAGAAAGCATGCCTTCCATAGCGCTCTTCACCTCCTCGATCGCATCATAGATGATAGAGTACAAACGGATCTCTACACCTTCCTTCTCGGCGTTTCTACGTGCTTGCAAAGACGGACGACTTGGAATCCGATAATGATAGCGTTCGAAGCCGCTGCCAAAACCACATCCGACTCGGAAATCTGGCCAACCGCCTTATGAATTACATTCACCTGAATCTCCTCGGTAGACAAACGGATCAAGGAGTCGGACAAAGCCTCTACGGAGCCATCCACATCACCCTTCACGATCACGTTCAACTCTTGGAAGTTACCCACGGCGATACGACGTCCGATATCATCCAAGGTAAGCATCTTCTGCGTACGAAGACCTAACTCACGCTGCAATTGCTCACGACGGTTAGCGATCTCACGCGCCTCTTGCTCAGTCTCCAATACATTAAATGTATCACCGGCCTGAGGAGCACCGTTCAGACCGAGGATCAATACCGGCTCGGAAGGACCAGCCTTCTCCACCCGTTGATTACGCTCGTTGAACATCGCTTTGATACGTCCTTGATGAGTTCCCGCCAAAACGATATCTCCCATCTTCAACGTACCGTTCTCCACCAATATGGTAGATACATAGCCACGTCCCTTGTCCAAAGAAGACTCGATGATAGAACCAACCGCACGTTTTTTCGGATTCGCTTTCAAATCCAACAGGTCGGCCTCCAACAGTACCTTCTCCAACAACTCCTCGACACCGATACCTTTCTTAGCGGAGATCTCTTGACTCTGGTACTTACCCCCCCAGTCTTCCACCAAGTAATTCATATTCGCCAACTCCTCCTTGATCTTCTCAGGATTAGCATGTGGCTTATCGATTTTATTAATAGCGAAAACAATAGGAACACCGGCAGCCGAAGCGTGATTAATCGCCTCGATCGTCTGAGGCATCACGTTATCATCAGCGGCCACGATAATAATAGCGATATCCGTCACCTTCGCGCCACGGGCACGCATAGCGGTAAACGCCTCGTGACCCGGAGTATCCAAGAACGTGATACGGCGGCCATTCTGCAACTTCACGTTGTAGGCTCCGATATGCTGCGTGATACCACCAGCTCACCGGCGATTACGTTCGCGCTACGGATATTATCCAATAAAGAAGTCTTACCATGGTCAACGTGTCCCATCACCGTTACGATAGGCGGACGGGCTACCCAATCCTCCTCGTTATCATCTTCCTCATCAGCGTTGATCGCCTCGACAACATCCGCGCTTACATATTCAGTCTTATAACCGAACTCCTCAGCCACGATATTGATCGTCTCCGCATCCAGGCGCTGATTGATCGAAACCATAAGGCCGATGCTCATGCAAGTACCGATAACCTCCGTTACAGATACGTCCATCATGTTCGCCAAGTCGTTGGCCGTAACGAACTCGGTCAGCTTCAATACCTTGCTTTCCAGTTCTTCCTGTTCCATCAACTCGTGCTCACGTTTCACAGCGGCGTCACGTTTATCACGACGGTATTTAGCCCCCTTATTATTCTTATTATTCTTGTTGGTCAAGCGAGCCAAAGTCTCCTTGATCTGCTTTTGAACATCCTCTTCGCTAACTTCCGCTTTCACCGGCTTCTTCAAGCGAGGCTTACGGTCGTTATTCGGACGATCGTCACGATTCGGGCGCGGATAATTCGTACCCGGCGTATTATTCACGTCTACTCGATCTTTCTTGATACGTTTACGCTTCTTCTTAGCGTCACCTTCCTCACCCGGTTTGGTGGGAGCGTTCGGTTTAATCAAAGTAGGCGAATTCGGACTCTTATGAGGAGCGCCCGGACCGTTGCTATTATTACCCGGCCGATTGTTATTAAACTTTTGCTTCTCATCACGCTCTTTCCGCTTCTCCTCCTTCGTTTTCTTCTTCGGACGAGTCGATTGGTTAAGCGCATCCAAGTCAATCTTACCGGTTACCTTGATCTTTGATTCCAATTTAACCGAGTTCAAACGGAAAAGATTATCGTCTTTTTCCTCGGTCTTCTCTACTTCCTGTTCCGGTTTCACACTTTCCACCTTAGGTTCCGCAACAACCGGTTGCTTCTCTACGGTTTTTTCTTTTTCCACTTCCACTACTATAACTTTTTCTTCTTTTTTCTCCGTGGGAGCCTGCGCAGGCTGCGCGGGTTTAACAGGAGCTTGAGCAGCGGGAGCGGCAGGCGCTTCCTTCACTTTCGGCTCTTCCTTTACCTTAGGCTCTTCTTTCACCTTCGGCTCCTCTTTAGCCTTCGGCTCTTCCTGCTGTTTTTTATGTTGTCCACCATCCAAATCGATATGACCCTTCATTACGATCTTAGGCCTGAATTCTTCCGGTATCACTGTCTTTATTTCCGCAGTCTTCTCTTCTTTCACAGAAGGAGCCTCTTTCTGCGCACGATCCGCCGCAAAATTACGATCTTTCTCAGGCAGATCCTTTCCAAACTCTTTTACGAGCAAAGCATACTGTTCATCACTGATCCTCGTGTTGGGATTATCCTCAACCGAGAACCCATTCCGGTGCAGGAACTCAACCACCGTGTTGATTCCCACGTTCAATTTTCTCTGTACTTGAATTAATTTTATAGGCATATCTAACTTTGTCGTAATACTTATTCGTTACCTTCATCTTCAAATTCCGCGGATAAGATAGCTAAAAGATCGTCCACGGTCTGCTCTTCCAGATCGGCACGTTCAATAATCTCATTGCGGTTCATAGCAAGGACGCTCTTCGCCGTATAGCATCCTATATTCTTCAGTGCGTCGATCACCCAGCTGTCGATCTCGTCGGAGAACTCATCCAAGTAGATATCCTCCTCGTCCGCTCCTTCGATATCACGGAATACGTCAATCGTATACTCAGTCAACATACAAGCCAACTTAATATTCAGACCACCCTTACCGATCGCTAAAGAAACCTCCTCCGGACGTAGATAAACCTCAGCTTTCTTTTCTTCCTCATTTACACGGATAGAAGAGATCTTAGCCGGGCTTAAAGCACGCTGGATAAACAAAGAGAGATTTGAGGTGTAATTAATCACATCAATGTTCTCGTTTCTCAACTCGCGAACGATTCCGTGAATACGAGAGCCTTTCATACCTACGCAAGCACCCACCGGTCAATACGGTCATCGTATGACTCGACAGCCACTTTGGCACGCTCTCCCGGGATACGGGCGATCGCTTGATCGTAATCAAGCCGTCATTAATCTCCGGAACCTCCAACTCGAACAACCGCTGCAAGAAGACCTTATCCGTACGGGAAAGAAGGATCTTCGGGTTGTTATTATAGTTATCCACACGTTGAACGATCGCACGTACGGTCTCTCCCTTACGATAGAAATCGGTCGGGATTTGCTCGGATTTCGGCAGTAGCAACTCATTACCATCGTCATCCAGCAACAGGATTTCTTTCTTCCACACCTGATAAACCTCAGCGGCGATGATGTGGCCGATTTTATCCTTATACTTAGCGTACAAGCTGTCTTTCTGCAATTCAAGTATCTTTGAAGCCAAAGTCTGGCGCAAGTTTAAGATCGCACGACGTCCGAAGTCCGCGAAATGCACCTCGTCGGTCACTTCCTCGCCCACCTCACAGTCGGCGTCGATTTTACGGGCCTCCGTCAACGTAAGCTGCAAGTTCTCATCCTCCAATTCATCATCAGCCACAACCGTACGGTTTCTCCAGATCTCGAAATCACCTTTCTCAGGATTGATAATCACGTCATAGTTCTCATCCGTGCCAAACATCTTGGCGATCACGTTGCGGAACGAATCTTCCAAAACGCTAATCATCGTATCTTTATCGATATTCTTCAACTCCTTGAACTCCGCAAGGGTGTCAATCATACTGATTGTTTCCTCTTTCTTGGCCATAATCTTACTTGAATCTTATTAAGTATTTTGTATATTTTATTTCATCAAATGTATACGACTCATCCTCTATCACGGTTACCTTCCGCTTAGCGCCCTCCGGTTTCACCTTCTTCTCGACAGAGACAACCACACCGTTCTCGTCGGCAGATTTCAACACACCTGTCAGCTTCGAGCCGTTTTTCAACAGCATCTCCACCTCGTTTCCGATGTTCTTGACGTATTGGCGAAGTACCTTAAAAGGAGAAGTAATGCCGGCGGAGCCAACCTCCAGCTCATAGTCCTCGACGTCACGATCCAGATGCTCCTCCAAATACCGGCTCAACTCAGCGCAATCATCAATGCTTACCGCTTCATCGTTATCAATTTCAACGACTATCAGGTTCCCCGGTTTAATCACTACGTCTACTAAATAATTGCTTGAAGAGGCTAGTTTTTCCTCTACTAATTGGCTTACCACTTTCTTTTCTATCATACACATATCTGTTAAGAACAAAAGAAGGGGACTACCCGCCCCCTCCTCAACTTCACTTAATCGCCCGCAAATATACAAAAAATCAATGAGTTCTCAAAATATCCTCATCTTTTTGCAGAAAAAATTAATACGACACAAACCGGATTACGATCGATAGTAATCAGAATTAATATCTATAGAAATCCGATTTACTATTGATAGTAATATTTATTAACACTTTTATGCCTATCTTTGCTGCCGAATACGAAGGGGTGCTCGCGGAATCCTTCACGAAAGGAGCGGGCTGAGATCATACCCATAGAACCTGTACAGGTAATGCTGTCGTAGGGATTCATGCTTCTCCCATCCTTTCTATTCATCTATTTAGTTTTAAAGCAAAAAGATGAAAAGATGAAAAATGTATTGGTTATCTTGGCCGGCTCCTTACTGGCTACAACCGCCAAGGCACAAATGCCCAGTCCGGTCGACTCCTTGAAAATCTCAAAAGACGTATCTTTAGATGAAGTGGTTATTACCGCTACCAAAGTCGGGAAAGAGACCCCGGTAGCTTATAGCGACATCTCCAAACAAGAACTAAGCAGCCGGAACAACGGGCAAGGTATCCCATTCCTTATCTCCCAATCCCCGTCTGTTATCATGACCTCGGATGCCGGAACGGGTATCGGTTACTCCGGTTTTCGTATCCGGGGTACAGATGCGAACCGTATCAATATCACGATCAATGGCGTACCGGTTAATGACTCCGAGTCTCATACCGTATTCTGGGCTAATATGGCGATATAGCTTCCTCGGTAGAATCGATCCAGATCCAACGAGGCGCCGGAACCTCTACGAACGGAGCTGCGGCTTTTGGCGCTACGGTCGCCATGCAGACCGAGAAACCGTCCTTAAAGCCTTACGGCGAATATTCCGTATCAGCAGGTTCTTTCGGTACGCTGAAACATAGGTAAAAGGCGGCACCGGATTACTTTACGATCATTTCGCTTTCGACGCCCGCTACTCCAATATCCGTAGCGACGGCTTTATCGATCGTGCCTCCGCCCGTATGAGTTCTTACTATGCCTCCGCCGCTTTCTATGCCGATAATACATTGATTAAATTCCAAGCCTTCGGGAACAGCGAGAAGACCTATCAAGCATGGAACGGTGTTCCGTCTTATTTACTTGACACAGATCGTAGCTATAATCCATGCGGAGAATATGAGGAAGATGGAGTGAAGAAGTTTTATAACAATCAGACGGATAATTATTGGCAACACAACTACCATTTAATGGCCAGCCAGCGTATCGGAGATTTCTGGAATATGAACCTGACCCTTCATTACACCGATGGTAACGGATATTACGAGGATTATAAATCGAAAGCCAAATTCAGCAGTTATAAACTACCGGAATATATCGATCCGGAGGGTAATACCGTAAAAAAGACGGACCTTGTGCGCCGTAAATGGCTCGACAATTATTTCTATGGAGCCGTTTATAGCGCAAACTATCAACGTGACAATACCCGCCTTACGCTGGGAACCGCCGTCAACAACTATGTAGGCGATCATTTTGGCCGGGTAATGTGGACCAAAAGCGCAAACGTCTTGCCACAACCGGATTACGAATATTATCGCAATACCGGTAAGAAATTAGACTACAACGCATACGCTAAATTGACTCAACGTCTTTCCCCTCTTTTCACCGGCTATCTGGACTTACAATACCGTGGGATCCATTACACCATTAAGGGAAACGATGACAAAGCCGGGGAAGGACTGGACATTCGTAAGAACTGGAACTTCTTCAACCCGAAAGCCGGAATAAACTTCCATAACAATGGCCATAACGCCTTCGTCTCTTTCTCCGTCGCTAACCGGGAACCGAACCGTGACAATTTCACGGAGGCAGGCCCCGAGGAACGTCCTACCCACGAGACCTTATATGATTACGAGGCCGGTTATAGTTTTGGTAACGACCGTTTCCGGTTTGGAGCCAATCTCTATTTCATGGATTACAACAACCAATTGATCCTAACCGGCAAGATCAGCGAGATCGGCGAGGCCCTCACTTCCAATATAAAGGATAGTTACCGAATGGGTATCGAGCTTACCGGAGGTGTACAAATCACCTCTTGGCTGAATTGGAGCGCGAACGTAACCCTCAGCCAAAATAAAATCAAGCATTTCGTGGAATACGTGGATAATTGGGATACCGGAGGACAAGAGATCAATGATCTAGGCACAACGAATATAGCTTTCTCACCCAATCTAATAGCGAACAGCATGTTCGATTTCGTTTACAAAGGGTTTATCGCGAGTTTCAACTCACAAATAGTAGGCCGCCAATACATAGACAATTCAAGCAGCAAGGATCGTTCCATCGATCCCTACTTTATCAATAGCCTACGTATCGGTTACGCCTTCCAGCCTAAGTTCATGAAAGAAATAACCCTAGACGTGACTATCAACAACCTCTTCAACGAGAAGTACGAGACCAACGCATGGGTATACTCGTATATCGAAAACGGCACACGTAAAAAGGATGACGGTTATTTCACCCAAGCCGGCACGAACGCCATGGCCAGGATCACCTTCAAATTCTAACTTAATTTTCAATTATCAATTATCAATTACTAAAATGGTTTGGCTAGAATACTTCGGAGTAATAACCGGTCTGCTCTATCTCTTTCTAGAGATTAAACAACATAAGGGCATGTGGGTGGTGGGATTCCTCACCTCCCTCGTGTATGTCTTTGTCTTCCTGTCCGCTAAGATTTATGCGGACATGGGATTGCAAACCTATTACGTAGGAATCAGCATATACGGTTTCTATCAATGGACCCGGAAGAAACATGAGATACACACGGAAAACGACAGTCTTCCCTCCGACCGTATCCTATACACCCATCTGAGCCTTCCGCTTTTCGTGGGGATTATCGGAACATTGGCCGTTGTATTCGCCATCTTATGGTATCTCCTTCATCAATTCACGGACTCTCCCATCCCCGTAGGCGATGCGTTCACCACGTCGGTAGGCATTGTCGCTACTTGGATGCTGGCAAGGCGAATTATCGAGCATTGGATTTTTTGGGTAATCGTAAACCTCGTTTCCGTATATCTTTATTACCTTCGGGGCTTGTATCCGACGATGCTACTCTATTTTTGCTATGCGACACTAGCCATTGTGGGCTATTACAATTGGCGGAAGAAAGGGGAAGAGTTTTAATTTATAATTTATGAATTATGGGAGATAATACGGAAGTGAAGGAAAGAGGATGTGTGATCGTAGCGAATGGGAGATTCCTTCCGCTGAGTTACCCTTGAGATTATTAAAGGAAGCGAAAACGATTATCGCTTGTGATGGAGCCGTAAAGACACTTTATGAAAAGGGTATTCATCCGGACGCTATCGTAGGAGACTTGGACAGTATACCCGCCGACCTGCGCAAACGCTACGCAGACCAAATCCACCATGTAGAGGACCAAGAGATCAACGACCTCTCCAAATCCATCCGCTTCGCCCATGCCCAAGGCTATCGAGAAGTTCTCATATTAGGAGCTACCGGATTGCGTGAGGATCATACATTGGGAAATATATCCCTTCTTATGGAGTATGCCCCTTATTCAAGCGGGTGGAGATGTTATCCGACTATGGTCTTTTCACACCTATCTTAGAAACAACGACTTTCGCTTCTTATCCGGGGCAACAAATCTCCATTTTCGTTCTTTATCCGAAGGGGAGATTAGTACAGAAGGACTCCGCTGGCCCATTTGCCAACGAAAGCTCACCTCATGGTGGCAAGGAACTCTCAACGAGGCTTTAGGAAATCAATTTACCGTCACCCTCTCCCCAGATTGCCGGGTGATCATTTACAGGGAAGCTCCCCATACAAAAATAGTCCTGAAAAGTATCACTACTTTTCAGGACCGTTACACCCCTCAACTTTACATGCTTAAATAAGAAGCGTTCGCTTCCTTATCAAGCAGATAATTTTTTTAACTCATTCTCTTTCCATTCGGAAAAACCTTCTACCCTATCCCTTATCTGGAACTGTAGCTTATCGTCGGCAACCAACTTCAGCACAGCCGTAGGAGAAAGGGCAAATACATATCATTCACGGCGAAAAAGCTTTCAGTAAAACCACGTCATAGTCATCGTGGATTACTTCTTTCTTTAATACAACCGAAACCTCCATCTGAGTCAGATAGTAGGCTGAACGTTCGTATGCGCACCAAGCATCTCCTTCCAGATACAGATAGACATTGTTTGGATTATCTACCTCATGAGGCAGAACCAACTCTACTACATCTGATGCTTGTTCCATATAAAAGAAATTATTATTAATATTTGTCTTCATGACATTTACAAATTAAGTGCCTTCTACCCTATACATAGGGAGGAATAGCTATCATTTTACAGCGTTGAAACTATCAAATACCGCATTATCCTCTATTTTCTTGCGCAATTCCTCTAAATTTATCGCCGCGGCCTTTACTCCCATATCCTGAGCCTGCTTCAATAGAGATTCCGCTTCCGTCAAATCACCGGTCAACATACTTAACACTCCTTTCGCATGAACCGCCTCCGGGGCGTTCCCCGCTTTCGCCAAATAGTTCTTAGCGGAAGCATAATCACCCTTGCCCATAGCGATATTCGCGGCGTTAAGATTCGCTACCGGATCATTCGGAAACATACGGACAGCGATATCAAATACATTATTATATTCGTCACTACCGATCTCATAGCTGTTAGCCACCGCGAACATCTCCCTAAACTTAGCTGTTGCGGACGAGTCTTGATAATCTCACGCCCCTCATCCACCGTAAACTCACGTACCGTATAATCAATCTTATATTCCGAGCGACGTAACGAAGGGAAAATATCTTTCAGCACATAACGGAAAGCGGCGCCACCACCCAAGGCACGTAACTTAGCCTCCTTGCGATCCGGATCATCCGAGCTATCGATAATCGCCAATACCTCGCTACGATTCGGCACATTCGGATCGGCCTCTACCTTTTCCTTAAAACCGACCCAATCTTCCGGTTCCGAGCTCATCGTGAAGAAATCAGCCTTGAAGTCATTCTTCTGGCGGATATAGTCACGTAACGCTTTGACACGATTATCCGCCAATTTCTTATTACTAGCGTAAGAGCCTTCCGGTGAGGCATATCCTTTCAGTACGATACCTGTCGGTTTCACGTTCTTATCCTCTGTAACGGTACGGATCGTATTATTGATCTTCGCCAACTCCACCGCATTATTACGGAAATCAGGAAGAATCTGATATTTACCCACTTGGAAGTCCAAGAAAGCCGTACCGACTTCCGCACGATGCTTCTCCGTCTCTGCCATCGGCGTGATATAAGAGAATGTAGCTGAACCTCATAGCGCTTATCCGGACGACGACGAATCTTGTCCGCGATCAATAACGGACTACCGGCCTCTTCCTTACCGCAACCGCATAGATTCGGGTCTAACACGACACGTGCGTCTTTCATCCAATCCTCAAAAGGCACGGCGGTTTTATAACTTACCACTTGATCTTCCTTCCCGGCTTTCAAGATAGTATAATGAGGTACGTCGTTCAAATTATCCAAGGCGACCTCACGGTTATATACTTTCTGGCGGATACGTCCGTTCACCAAAATAGAAGGAAGCCCCTCTTTTTGCGAAGCCGATTCCAAGACGGGGGTCAGTTCCAAATAGCTACGGGATTTCACCGCATCGCTACTTACCGTCACCACGGCATCGATATATACCGAGTCACCCTTCTGTACCACGTCGTTACAAATCACTTTAACCCCATCCGAGGCAGTCTGTCCCATGATTGCCGGAGACACGACGGCCATCATAGCCGCCATCATATATGCATTTATCTTCTTGTTCATCGCTTGGGTCATTTAATAAAGTAAATAATAGAAATAGCGGCTTTCGTAACCCCGAAATAATCTTTCGTATCGCTTTTCAATACGGTTCCGCAAGTGGCACAAGGATATTTATCATAATCCAGATGCGCCCAACCAATACCCAACACGGCTTCCATGCTCCACCGATCGCTTAACAACCAGTGATAACCATAAGAGAGTCCGGCGCCATACAAATTACCTTGATAACGGTGATTCTCCATATTCTTGCTCAAGAACTTTAGGCCTCCAACATTGTAATCCGCATAATGCGCATGCAAGCCGAAGAAATGTCCATTAAACTTCTCACACAACCAATAACGAGCTTCTGGTTGTACCAGCCAATGTTTCATACGAGCCTCATCACCAAACTTCCATCCATTATAGTTGCCGGATAGATCCAGCGACCACTTTTTCGCCAAGCCAACCTCTACACCCAAGTTGATCGTAGCAGTCGCATCATAGAGTAAGTTCGACTTCACCGCGAACTTCTGGCCGTAAACGCCTGTCGTAGCTACCAAGAGCAGGACTAGGAAAAGAATTCTCTTCATATCGAATATTTTTTCGTTTTTATTATACATACGTGAATGCCTTCACTTCGACGAGCTCGCATTCAACTGTTTAAGTAATAATTTACCGGGCTTAAACTTCACGCTTTTACGAGCTCTTATCATATAAGCCACCCCATTCTTAGGATTTCTGCCGATCCGTTCGGTTTGTTCCCAAGCGGAGAGCGTTCCAAAGCCCAATAGCATCAAAGAACCATCACTTTCCAAAGCCTCTGTCGTAGTCTCTTCCCAAGCTTGAACAAAGCGCATCGCCTCCGCTTGCGTAACCGACAATTTATCAGCCAATGTTTTCACGAGTTCTCTCCTATTCATCCCTTTCACTTTTAATTTGCATCACAAAAATAGATTATAACATTTCTTAGCACGATAGGTGTGAGTTTCAACTTTAAAGGGTAAACCTACCAACTATCCTTGATTGATAAGAACACCTATTCATTTCAAAGAAGGAGATAGGAACACCGACACTTTATAAAGACAGCAAGGGGCAGACTTGTGTAAGCCTGCCCCTTATCAGTCATACCATATCATCCACATCTAACACTTAATCTCTTCCTTGCGAATGAGGTTTTCCAGATCGTTTATCTCCTCCAAGGAAAGCCCCGTACATTGAGCGATCACAGAAGCTCCAAGCCGATCCTCTTTAAGTTCCAAGCGGTACGTAAAGCGGTCAATCGGCTACCTCTCGCCTCACCCCTTGCCTCACCTCTCGCCTCAGCATTCTCCACCGCATACTCCATCGTAGCCTTCCAATCCCGGTAGATCTTCAGGTTCTCGTCGTAGATGGCACGCTCCTGCGGGGTGAGGGCACCCAAGTTCGCCACGTCCAGCAAACGGCGGAAGTGAGCCTCTTTCTCCTTTAAGGGAGACATATCAAACAGGTTCATATTCTTCAGTACATAAATTGTTTTTTCTAACGGAGTAACGCACTCCTCGTAACGCAAATCGAATCATTCGAAAGAGATATAGATCTGTTTCAGCCGGATCCGCCCAAAAGTTCTTACCTGTTTGCTCGTTTGCCAGAACCACGGTCCGTTCGCCATGAAGGGAACTCGGGAAGGCTGAAGTTCAACAGGTAGATTCCATATACCGGGAGCAGGTCGTATTTCCACTCCGGGCCCTTCTCTCCTTGACGGGAGATCATACGACAAATATAGTAAAACCGCGGTTGAAGAAGTAATTCTGAGGGCAATTCTGCATTTCTACGATGAATTTAGCACCGTCCGTATCCTCGCAAAGTAGGTCGAAGATCACGGTACGACCGTCCGACAACTCCGGGGAGATCTCCTTGTCCATGTAATTGAGGTCGGCCACCTCACGCTCGTCGTACAAGGCGGCGTTGATGAAATCCATCATCACTTGCTTGTCTCCAAAGACGGCCTTGAAGCCGCTATCCAACATGATATTCACGTAATGTTCCATAGTTTGTATGGGTTTTGATTGATTAATACTTGAAAACGTATCTATGCCGTAAAGGTAAGGACTATTTTCCGAATAAAAAAATCTCGTCTAGATAAAATAAGCCATTCATATCACTTTAGTATCAAAGATCAACCTGTTAGCCAAACGAACATTATCTGATCCTTTTGATCAATATAAGACGCATATCGTGGCATTCCCTTTTAATGAAAGCCACGTAATAAAGGCGTGGAGCGCCGCTTTATTCATGTTTTAGGATAAAAAAGGACGGTTTTCAACGCACATTAGGAGGCAAAAGCCTACACATACGGTGGCGTTGGGCAACACCTACCGTGCCGTTGGGCATCGTAAGCGGTCGCTAATAGGGTTATAAGCGGTTGCGAATGGGCATTCTTGTACCGTTACACCCCAGTCGTAAGCCTGTTTTTCCCCTTTTCACCCTACTTGATATGAATTACGATGAACTAATTTAGCTAGAATGAATGGGCGTTTTTCAGCATCTACGTATATGCTAAGCAATTACTGTTTTTTTCTTGCGTATTTGGAGGCAAGCCGTAGGTCGGGACGGAAAAAGGGATTCTCCGGGAGTTAAGAATACAAAGTGTCAGATTGATTTCTGTTAAATAGAGAGAGACGCAGCATGCTGCGTCTCTACAACTAGATATATCAATTTATTTTTCACTCCTCACACAACGAACAAACATGCCGTTATTCGTATTTAATGTTCCGACATTAATAGGAACATTGGTATTCAGAGAATACCAAAAATCTATAAAAAGCATATTCGTATCAGCATTAGAGTCACCAGATCCAGACCAATAAAAAGCCCCATATCGATGGGCTGTATTATAGAGAAGTCGACCTCCACCCAAATACCCAATACCAATCTCATCAATCCCTGTATCCTCTGCAGCACTCCCATGCTCAGTCATAACAGCCTTTCCATAAGAGAAGAACAAATTGACAGGTTCTCAAGTAGAACGAACCATTAATGTCCCTTTAGCCGGATTGCAATCTATAGTTTCATCTATAACCGCATTGCTTCTGAATCCCACTGCCAACCAAAAGGAGTATTCTCAACCGGACAACTATCATCATACACATATCCTCCATATGTAAATAATGTATTTTTCTCCGTAGCACTCTTAATAGCACTGTAATGGCTAGCCGCAGGAACTTTATAACCACTCGGACATGGACCTTGTCCATACTCCCATTTGTATTTTTCATTGCGCATGTCCTCCGATGTTTTTTCTTTCCAATTCAAATGCTTATTACCATAAGTCACATCCCATGGTGTATAATAGGAATCTGAAGCCCCTCCTTGATAAAAATATCCAGATTGGGTCGGAGCGTTGGTGATAGAGCCTTTTGTCGTACAATTGAATAAAGACCAAGTTGCCCCACCATCCAACAATTGCGTATCCGCATAACCTTGACGCAAATAAATCATATGCTCGCAACGGTTATTATGATAGGTTACCTTGATAGCGCCATAACGATTGGTGGAAGAACTTCCTGTGCTCGAATTCGGTTTATAATTAAAAACAATATCACCTCCAGTACCTGTAACAGACTTCGATGTTCCGACGACAGACTGTCCGTCATCTGTAGATAGCGTAAACCAATCCCCAGCGGTAATAGTAGCTGTCCAAGGGCCAATAGAATTCAATATCTCATACTTTCTCTTCTCCTTATTAAATTCTCGCACCTTAACTTTGACAAGCTCCCTGTTGTCCCATTTCTTATAGAAAGCTATCGGATCGACCAAACGGATAACTTGATTGACAGTTACAGTTTTAGAGATTGATTTTCCGTCCTTCCCTGTAGCCGTAATCGTCACGGTATTAGTTATGTGATCCTTACTACTAATATTCGTTTTCTTCGTGATAACTCGAATCGTATTCGTATTTTTATCATACGCACCAATCTGGAAATCCTCACGATTTGAACCTTCCACACTCCATGTACAATTATCAAACCAACCATGGTCTGTCGGCAACTTCACTTGGATATCACTTATAGAGCCTATCCGATACCCGATATAAATATCATCCACCGTAAAATCCCAGTTAAAATCTTTCGTCACACGCCAAGAAGCCTCGTCAACCCCGCCCTTACCGGTAAGATTAAGCGTCACGTTATAGTGGGCGTTTCGCTCTACCGCAAAATTGGTAAAAGCGTCATCTCCTAAGAAAAAGCGATAAACAATCTTCCCACTAGCACCCATTTCTGAATACTCCGCTTCCACACGAATATAAGAACAAGTCTTATCCGCTTCCACAGTGGCAACATCCTTTATTGGGGTGTTACCTAAACTGGCCGGGGTTTTATATGCCTCTACATACTTTCCGTCTTTCAGTAAGCAGACACCATCCGGTTGCTTATTCTCATACATAAAGAAAACACTGTTATCTTTCATTGAACTAACATTCTCTACCGGATTGGAAAATTCGATCATATCAGCCTCCGTTATATAATCTGAAGGTGACGGATTTGCCGGGATTAAGTTGTTCATAAACAATTTACCAGTAGCCGGTACTTGATGCAAAGATACTTTTAGGGGCTTGATCGTACGATCTTTCAATCCAGAAGTATTCACAGATACGGATATCATAGCGTAAATACGCTTTAACGAAAGGATGGCAAAACCTTTTCCTCCGCTAACTGATACATCATCAGCGGATGCGCTCATTACCATCTTTGGCAAATTATCTAACGTTCCATACGATAGATTATCTATCTTATCGAACGCTCCGCACTCAAATCAGATTCTGCGTTCGCAATTACTCGTACACGATAAGAACCATTCTGTAAAGCTATATCGTAATTAACCGCCTTATTCTCTTCGTTATTATTTACGGTAAGGCATTCAAGGCTGCACCGGTCAAATACAATCCTTTAACTAAGCGATTATTATCCTTATTATACACAAGGATATTCAAATCGCTAATAGCATTAGCATCAGTAGCTGAGGCTTTCGTGAGCGGAGAGATCACGTCGCTAGCGGAAACGCTCAAGGACAGTCGTAATCCATCAACATTCTGCTCTCCTCCATTCACTTCCGTCTCTTCCATGCAGGAACCTAGTCCTAGCATTAACAGGCCCAAGAACAAGGCATATATATTTTTTATCGCTTTCATAATATTCTATTTACTGTTTAATTAAAGTTTGCGCTAACATCTTTCCCAACCCAAGGAGCTACCCATATATTAAACTCACCTGTTGATTGTTTCAACATTCCTGTCACATGATAATAGTTACCGTGGATCAAACCGTCCGTGCATTCATCCGCTTTATATTCAGGGTTGATTGGGATGGAGTATTGATAGTCCGTACTCTCTCCGGTAGAAGTTATATCTATTTTAGATACGGTTCCACCCATTTCCAATTCTTCCGTATTGATAATAAACTTAGTGTTTGAACCTTCTCCCCAGCCCCCATCTTCATCCCATGTGGGATGAAAACCTGTAGACTTCAACTTATAAGTTGCTATTTCCTTTTTATCACCCTTAACGTATTCCCCAACTATCTTCACAGACAAGGCTTTTGTTAGATCACTGACCTTGTCTCTTTCATACGTGTAAAAAGATAAATTGACCTTAGTATCTGCCATTCCTCCTAGGATAGATCCATCTCTCAAACCAATCGCATCATTCAATTGATTTGTGGGGATAATCAGTTTCGATTGTGTATTCACATTCAATACTTGAACACTTATCAAATTAAACAACCATGTTGGAGTTGTAGTAGTTATCGCCATTGTAATAGGGTTTCCCGAAGAAAAACTTTCTATATGCGCATATTTATTACTAGTATTAGGTTGATTAGCACAGTCTTTATCCGCAGAGTTATTCCATGCCCGCGCTAACGCCTTAGCACCAGCTGGAACTTTTTCTCCCGATCCTGTTGCCTTCAATGCACCAGACTGATCCACATATACAATAACAGGTTTATTTTTGTTAGATGCGCTACTCATTCTTTTAGATAACTTATTGATAATGTCATCCATAGAATAACCATCCAACGTCCACTTACTCGTAGTCGTAGAGCCTTCCATCTTCGGCAACTCCACATCCAAGTCCAACTCTACTTTCGCCGCCAATTGCTTCAAATGGACATCCCTTGCCGCCAGAAATCACACCGCTAGTAGCGGTAAATTTCATATCCTGCTCGCCTGCCTTTATCAAGGTTTTCGGATCGAATGTATAATAACCCTCTCCACCCAACGTACCAGTATAAGTTACCGTCTCGGCACTTAACCCATTATAATCCATTTCCGCATAAGACGCAACCTTGTCCTCCAATGGATTCACGATAGCTACCACCTTCAGTTCCGTGTTAAGCGGTAAGGTTAAACCGGTCAATTTAAAAGAGCCGGAACTTTGTGTCCCGACAAAACTGCCATCACCTAAGGTTCCAGTCTTAGAAATCAAGTATTTCCACTCGTTATCCACCTTCTTGAAGATGGAGACGAAAATATTGTTTATGTTAAGCTCATCCGCCGTAGCGTACTGATAAGTACCACCGGCATTTATCGCTTTCGTCTCCACGCCCTCAGTAGAGAAAGAGATCGAAACCGTACCTGTTTCCATCGGTCGCTCATCTATCAGCTTCTCTTCCGTACATGCGGTAAAGGCCAAGAGCGCCAAAAATCCTGTCAATACTATATCTTTTAACTGCTTCATGTTATGTTTATTTTACCCTGTTTACTTAACTGGTTCTCCAAAAATATCACCGACACTCAAGGTATTCGGTATCCAATCTTCAATTACAAAATCAATATCCTCGCTGGCATTACCTATTGTCACAGATAACTTATAGAGATTCCCCCCAACAACCTTCACCGCATCTCCCGGCTTTGTCTTGATCGGATAGGTACGATCCATTACCGCACCATCGACCTTATAGGTTATTTTCATGGAAGTCTGACGATCCACATCCGTATTATCATAGCCATAAAAACGGATCTTATCGTAAGTACCGTAAATGTCTTTCTTCGGATCACTCTGGTTCACATCGGTTGGCTTCAGAATATTATCATCTACTCCGGAAAAGAGCTACCATACTCACCTACACTTAGCGCTTAGCTTAATGTTCAGCATCTGTACGGAAACGACCTCTACATTCGGTACTACCGGATACTCACCATCCACCTTTTCTTTACTCGTGTCTACCACCTTGAAGGAAGCCAGTTCAAACGCCGCAACTCTCTGCGATACGGGAATTGTTATTTTGTTACAATTCACGTCATCGTGAGTAGCCAATTGAGTAGTTGTTTTATAAGATCCAATGGGTTGTTCTCCTACTTTTACTAGAAAATTAGGTTCTGCCAACTCTACATCTCGAATACCCGCTATGGTTGTACAAGCCAATAACTTATCGGCAGTCGTCTGTGTCAGGTTCGCCACCGCATAAGCCGTAAGTGCCGGCTTATCACTTGGCACTTTCACGATCATGTGGCGCTTGATATCCGTAGTAAAGGACTCGCTACTCGTCTGCAAATCGCTTGTTGCGTACCAATAAGAAGACAATACATTGTCATCTTTAATAATAGCTACAAAACAATTACTGATAGAAGATTCCGTAGAAGTAACATCATTGGGATTTTCCGTTATTTCACCAGCCTTGGTCATAGAGCTATTGCCGGAAAGAGAGAAGGCAAAAACGGCCTCGGTGTTTGCGATATTCGTCCAACGCCTCCCATATCCACGTTATTCAAAATATCGTCTTCCATGGAGCAGGACACTCCGATGCAAAGGAAGCATAACAATGCTAGTATATTCTTTATTTTCATAATGGATTGAATTTTTCTCTTGTTTTTACGCTAGCAAAATTAGAGGAATCCATTATTCGGCACGATAGGCGTAACTTTCAACTTTAAGGGGTAAAACTAGCATATTGAATATAGGCATTTGAGGGTGTGGTTAAAGCTATCTTTGGAGATAGGGATACCTATGCAGAGTGCAAATCCATTCATCATAGGACAAAAAAAACGGAGTCCGGAAATTCCGAACCCCGTTCTCGCTATTAATCGTTATGAAAGAGTTTAATCAATTCACGTCTGTCTCAGTTGCGTGTATGACCGTCCAAGGCTCGACCTTAATACTGAAACTGATACAAGCGTTCAACTCGCTTGTGTCGGGATCCTTAGAGCCTTCACCGGTTATCGTAGCGTATATCTTATAGATGGTATTACGTTGTACACCAATAATGCCACTAGTCGCATCTTGCTTAATTGGTATACGGTAGTAGCGATCTTTTTTAACCACATCATTACTTTGTCCATTCGTTTTTCCATTCGTTTTTCCATTTGGATACCAATTGCCCCGAAGAATTAACATGGTCTGTATATTTCCAGATGGAGAAGCACCTTTATTCAGATCATCTGCAAGCATCGGTTTATCCCCCTTCATTTCAAACACATAAAATTGAGGCATCTCTTTACGTCCATATCCATCACCACTAATCGTTTGGTCATCAAAAGAGAACCAACTGCTACCATTATAATTTATGGAACCATCGCCGTTCAAATTAGAAGAATGACTATGACCCGTCATTTTGATGTCTACCCCTGCATCCATTGTCCAAGCTAAAGAAGCTATATTTTTAGTACCATTCACTAAGAAATAGTCATCTCGCTCATAGCTACAACCATGAGAATAAGCAGTAGCATTATCCAACTATACGGTTTTGTTGCGTCAGCATAGATAAGGGAAGTATTGCTAGCGTTAGCGATATATACATGTGTCAACTCAAATGACGCGTCTGCATAATTGTTCTTGAAGTCGCAATCAATAGCTTGAAGTTGGACACGGGCTACATGGCGGGTTAATGGGATTTTATCATCATCTGGAATATTTGCCGGATCATAAGAGGAATTTTTTTCAGTCCATCCTTCCGCTTCACTTTTTTTTCTCAATCTCCTTATGTGCTGCACCTACTACCGCATTGTTTGTATATGTAATAGAAGGGGTTGTAGATCCTTTCACCCAATTATCATATGTTGTTCCTGCCAGAAGCTTAGAACTACCTCCACCGATCGTAACTATCTGGCTAAACATCGGTACATACGTTTGCGTACCACTGGGCACTGGATGCACTTGCATAAAATCAACAAGACTTTCAAGTTTGGCTGCTTTCACATCCCCCAAATTAGAAGGAGGCGTAGCAAGTTTCGTATTCGCTAAAAAGACCACCGCCAATTGCGTATCAGAAAGTTCGCCGGCCGCCGTAGCTTTTACCTTGACAACGATATCCTCAATAGTCTTTACGGAATGACCATCAGCAGCAGAGGATACCGTCTTCATTGCGGCGAATTTATATGCCTCCTCGTTCACCCCATTGTCTACATAAAACAAATAGGCGGTTAGTTCATTAATAAATTGCTCGTTATTACTGCCAGATTCTAGCACAGCATCACCGCCCTCTTCCGTTGCACCTTTTGTCTGTATCCCATCCAAAGCCGTAGCGGTAAGAGAGACGTTCGCATCTATCATCTGATAGTTCTCTTCCGGTATCTCGATGCCATTCGAGCTATCGTCCGAGCAGGAGGCAAAAGTGCATGCGGCGAAGGAGGCTAATAATAAATGTCTTAGTTTCATATCCTTTTGTTTTTTCTTGTTTATACTAAATTTCATTCCCTATGATTCCATTACTTAGTCTATTACCGGATGCTGCATTACCGGGCCCCAGCTACTACCTGCACGGCTATATTCAAGTTGGTATCTACCTCGGGTTCCGGATCCGACCTGGGCCCGGGTCTGGCGTTACGGGAATATTGTCGAAACTTTCGCCGTCAAAATAAATACGGAGACGGTAAACGTAGTTGCGACGGATGAAATTATGATCATAGCCGTTCTGCAAGCCACCCGCATTGATCACCGCCGTGAAGATTTTCGTATGGTCCTGATAACTGGAATTTCCCCGTAAGGTAGCTTTACGGCGATCATCGTGTGATCGTCGCTTTTCATATTTTCCATTACATAATGAACGAATGGCGTATTGGATATCGAAGTGCCATCATTTACCAACAGATCCTCGAACGAGGTATCTTCCGAATTTCGCACGGCATCGGGAGCCTCTGTCTCTCCCCAATCCGCCTCACTGAAATAGTAAGACTTTGTCTTCATATTGTAGATGCCTACCGCATCGATTCGCACCTCACGTCCGGCGAACGGCGTTCCGGCAAAACGAGTGGATATATTCACCAAATCAATACGTGCGGCTACACGGGTCAAAAGGATCGGGTCGGAGATGCCATCCACATTCTGATCGCCAAGATCCGTATATCCTAAATAGTTATCTTCCTCAGATAAAGTGGATTTTGTAACGATCACTTGACTACTCATCGTTAGGTTCGTTTGCGATTGCGAGGAGAGGTCTACCAAGCGAGTCTGGAACTCATCATATGTAGAAACGGTAGATAATAAATCTCTCGGTACGTTCGCCAAGACAATGATCCGTGCCCGGACAGCCTTCGTTGTCGGCACATCGGCTATTATGGCGGAATGTTCCGCCCCGGAAAGAGCCTCCCATTTATAACCGAGCAGTTCCGTGCCGGTCTCATTAAATACTACCACTGCCAAATTATTGATATAAGCCTCACCCCTCCAACTCATTCACGTCATTGGGATTATAGCTTCGTAGCCGTACCGGACGCTTGACAGCGACGGACAGCTTAGCGCCTTCTAAGGAAGAACCGGATCCTCATCTTTAGAACAACTCACACAAGCGAGAATCGCCAAACCGGATAAAAATATGTTCGCTAATAATTTCATGTTCGTATCGTATTTCTTAATTATATATGATGAGGTACCCTTTAATGCATCGGAATATCTTCTTCCACTACTCCCCAAGGACGAACGGTTGCCCGGACGGATAAGGTTCCGCCCTCACCCCATTCAAGGATCAGATGGGTATTCTCTCCCGCGCTCGTATAAATAGGATCACCGTTCTCGTCTACCTTGGCCGAGCCTAACGAGACTCCATTGGCGCTTATCGACACAGCCATATCCTGTCCCGGACAAGCGGTTTGCATAGTAGGGTTATCCATTCAACCCCGGACTCGTTCCACGCACCTTCCGGATTATAATATACGCTATCGCCAATCTGCGTACCACGGTAATCAAAACCACTTAATGTATTATTCAAGTAGAAGTCGCAATCCACGGAACTTCTCAACCCCATCCTGCCGAGTTGCTCTTGCAACCCTCGGGTCTCGATCGTGACCGTACCCACTTTCGGACGAATCACGATCTCAGTCTCCTTCGCTACGCCTCCGGCTTTTGTAAACACTTGTTCGCTACCATAATAAAGGCTGTCCGGGGTAACCGCCAAACCATCTTGGCTTTTCAACATCACTTTCAAGTCTTCTATGGTCTGTGCCTCCGATACGGATTGCTTTTCACCCAAGCATTCACGTTGCCCCATGCCACGATACGTAGACTACGATCGGCGGTATAGCCATCCAAAACGATCTCATTGCGGGAACGGATAAAGTTCTTATCCAAGCTACGTTTCTCCAAGTAATTCAGATTCTCGTCGAAAATATATAAGTCGGTAGATTCCATCCATCCGTATTCCGTTATATCGTCTCCCTTGATATTCTCGACCTTCAGTTTGAGCGTATAGCATTGATCCAAATCCTCCCTGATACAGCTAGTCGCAATAATAGCGAATAAAGCCACAGCCGAGAGAAGCAATTCCTTTGTAAACAGTATGTGTTTCATAATCCTAATTTTTTCTTATCAATTATTTTACCCTATATTGCTTTATTCTACTTCCTCATGGATAGTCTTCACGTTCCATGCTCCACTTTCACGGATGCGCTCACATTGGCGGAGATCATCGGATCGTATGGGATCTCGGAACCGGGGCCGATGATGGTTAAGGAGATCGCGTATTTGTAGTTACGCCTAACATAGAAACTTTCTTCTTTTTTCCCGTCAATCGTAACTTCCGCTCCTACAGGTATCGCATAATAACAATTTTCTTTTTTCACATAATTAGTTTCAGTATCAGCCAAACCATTCGGCAGATAGGTATAATCTCCTTTTACGATCAATAAGGTGTGGTTGGCGTAATCCCGGTTCGCGGAAGCTTTGTCCGCTTCAGCGATCTCTCCCAATTTATTTTCATAGACATAGAATTCATGATTCAAGGCTGTATTGTCTTTTGTATGAGCCTTTGCTAATTCATCTCTTTTTGTCTGAGTTCCTTTTTTATAAGAACCCTCGTCGATATTCGGAGATCCTGAGAATTCTTTACCTACCATATAATTTGAATATCCAAAACCTGTGTTTGTAAAGTCAAATGTTTTCTCTATTCCCCCCCAATTGGATGCGGAGCTACGCAGGAAACACCCTTCGCACTGGCGATAAAGACTTCTTTTAAAACAAAGTCTTTACTTATATAATTCGCATTATTAAGATTGTCGATCTCTGCAGAAGCCAAAGCGATCGAAGCGACATCGCGGACTAATCGAACCGGGCCTGCTCCATAAATTTCTTTACCGGCTTGACCCCCTACGGTTATATCATCGCCTTGCTTCGTACTATAACCAATACAATTAGTCGTATTCGCAACCAAAGTTACTGTAAGCACCTCGCTGCTCATAGTCAAACCTTTTTTCAGAGTTTCCTCCTCCAGCTTAATCACCGTAGCAAGAAACGCGTCTTTCGTACCGGCATTGGCCAACGCTGCCTGAACATTTGCCGAAGCATTGGCCACGACAACAACTTCCGCCGCACCCGCATATACCTCTTTCGGACCGATTTCTTGCGTGGTCACATCTGTACTTGTAGAGGTCGTTATGTCCTCACCGCTCACCGTATATACCATACTCCAACCCGTACCGAACACCCCGACCGTAAGCGTATTCACGTCTGCGTCCGTAGGAGTAGCCTCCTCTCCCGCCTTCGTCATCGCACCCTTCTCGCTCTTGATCGCCAAGGCCAGTTGCGCTTTCTCCAGTACCGGCGCTTCCGGAATCTCTATCGTGTTATCGTCCGAACAAGCGACCAGACCACATAACACCAACGATAAAAGAATATATCTCTTGAATCTCATAGTATAATATTTTTTTTATTTCCACATTTAATATGTGGCAAAAATAGGAAGGATATATCGTGGCGCTGATAGGCAGAACTCTCTATAATAAGAGACAAATGTATCAATTTCATAAAAGTGATAGGTTTCCCTACCTTTTGCAACTTTCACCTATAGAAAAAGGCTCAATCCGTGTATTTTATGCTACCGGGGTGGTACTCGGATCATCCTAGTAACAAATATACATAATCACTTAAATTCAGCAAAATCATGGCAAGAAAAAAGCAAGACCCATTTCCATGCAGGGATCACCTTGATCTCCTTGCCTTCTCTATTGAATGTATTTTCCTCGTCTTTCGTGACAATGATAAGATTCTCGCATCCGGTCACCGAGGCGGCTTCCAGCAAGCCTTTGATTTCCCTTTCTCTCGTACTCGCATCCACCATATCCCAAGTAACCTGTATGAGTTGTATCACGTTATCCTCCCGTTGAAGCACAAAATCGCACTCACAATTTCCTTGATAGTAGGTAATCTTGTCCGAAGGGAGCCGCATCCGGTTCAGTTGCATAAACACGGTGTTTTCCAGATTTTTCCCATTGTCGTTGCTCTGCGGCATAAGCACGGCACCACGCATACCGTTATCTATACAGTAGTATTTATCAAGCGATTTCTGTTCCTTTACCAGCGAACGGTCGTATTTGGAGATTCGTGCGAACATGAAGATGTTACAGATATAATCAGCCCAAAGATACAGGTCATCCTTACTGACTTTAAGCCCTTGGGACTTGATGTCCTTGTAGATGGCATTGATGGAGGTAGGCTTGGTGAGATTGGCCATGACACGCTTGACGAAATACCGTACCACACCCGTATTGGATATCTTGTAATGTTCGGCCAAGTCCTTCAATATCATCGTGTCGAAATAGCCGTGAAGCAGTTTCAACTGCTCCGACCGGGATGACGTCAATACGATTTCGGGAAAAGCGCTTGCCTGATTGTATGCCTCGAAAGCCATCTTCAATCTTGCCCTGTCCTGTTCCAAATAGCTATTAGTGGCGATTCCCTTGAAACGGCAATATTCATTGAACGAAAGCGGATAGGTCTCGTATTCCAAGGGATATCCGCGCAGAGCCGAACTTAACTCTGTGGACAGCATGGTAGCATTGCTTCCGCACACATAAATGTTCTTACAATAAGATTTATAGACACGCAAGACGAAGTATTCCCAATCCTTAATCAATTGAATCTCGTCGAAAAACATATACACATCTTTTATGGGTATATCCGGAAACATCTCCATGTATGAAACTATCACATCATCCAAATCATCGGATGACATATTTTTCAAACGCTCATCATCAAACCCTAGCCATAATATATTTCTAGGGGAAACCCCTTCACGGACAAGCCCATTGATAGCGATCTCCATTAATGTGGACTTACCGCAACGACGCACACCCGGAACCGTAATGATCTTGTTTCGGTTGATCGGTAACTTTATGTCTCGCTCAATCACATCAAACGGAATTTCGCTTTGCTTGATGGCAATAAGAGATTTGATGACATCTTTCCTCATGATTTTCTTTTTTTATAGGACAAAGATAGGATTTATTTCCTAAATTACAGGAAACAAACATATTGATATTTCCTTGAAATTAGGAAATACTATACTGAAAAACTTACATAATCACTTAAATTCAGCAAAATCATGGCAAGAAAAAAGAATGAGGTGAAAGCGAAAGAGCCCGTAAAGCTCCGGTTCAAGAAACTGTCGAACGCGAACCAGTCCATATATCTGGACATCTATTACAAAGGAAAGAGGTATTATGAGTTCCTCAAGCTCTACCTCACCCCGGAACGTTTCCCTGAAGACCGTGATAAGAACCGGATCACTTTGCGCTTGGCCAATAGTATCAAGGCACAACGGATCATTGATCTTCAGAACGAGATTTATGGTGTCCGTATGATAAACGGGCTCGGGAAAAAAACACTTTTAGAATTCCTCTCGGAATTGTACACCGATAAATCTGCGCATGGCGACAAAGCTATTCCCTACGATTAAGAAGTCTGGCCAATCATCTTAGAGACTATATGCCGCAATGCTTGCTTAAAGACATAGATACCGGTTTCGTGAAAGGTTTCATCGCTCACTTGCGTAAACAACCCTACCTCAAAAGCGACTTCACGATTCACGGTTATTACCGGCTCCTGAATGTCACACTCAATAAGGCGGTCAAAAAAGGGCTGATCCTCTCGAATCCTTGTGGTTCGCTGGATACAGACGAAAAACCTCACAAACCTACCAGCTGCGTACTTATTTGACCCTAGAGGAACTAAAGAGGTTAATCCGGACAGATTGCGCATGCCCAGAGGTAAAAAAAGGCTTTTCTGTTCTGCTGTTTCTGCGGACTCCGGATCAGCGACTTGACCGCTCTTAGATGGGAAGATATGCAAAAAGAAGGAAATGATAAATTCCGTTTACAGATCATACAAAGAAAGACGAAAGAGGCTATTTATCTCCCATTGTCCGAGGAAGCGATAAAATACCTTCCGCAAGGGAGAATGACAATGACAGGGTCGGCTTGATATTCCATCTACCTAGCCTCACGATTATATGTCAGGTATTAAAAGGCTGGGCCTTAGCCGCCAGCATCAAGAACAAGAAAGTGACCTTTCACGTAAGGAAACACAATGCTTTTGCTATCTAACTGAAAATTAAATAGTTCTCTTGTTATTTTTATTTAATAGGTAACTATTTAGAAACGAGCGAAATTCAGCGGCTTGTTTCATCTTGCATACATTCAAAGGACGTTTTTGTTATGCAAAAATAAGGTTTTCAAGTGAGAAAAACAAAATATCCTTAGGCTTTATCTCCTAAAAACTACCAGTAATGGGGGGCTGGAAAACAATCCTCCTTTTGAAGATATTTCTCTTCTTTTATGTACATATCCGCGTATGCTTTGCGGAACAAATGTCTTTTTCTATTATTAATATTCATCATTTCCTTTTTTGCCAAACGCATCTTACTATCAGGTCTGTCCTTTTTTCTATAGTTGTGTCCCTGGCATAAGACTGTCCTGCCGGGTTACGGGTATGGAAGTGTTCCTCTTCCCCTTTGTCTGGCGGTTGCATCTCAAAGGTTCATCCCGGGCAAGGCAGCCGGTAACACAAGCAGGGCGGTCCGTCGGAGTCCACGTAATAATTTCACATTTTCTGTGTTTCTTTCTGTAAGGCTTCCTTCAGCGTCTGCTTGTCCAGTGTTTTCTGTTTCGACATGAGCAGCTGCAGGGCGCAACGGCGCACCACGTTGGTTATGGAAGGAAAGGTAAAAATAATAAAAGAATTGATTCGCTTCAATAAAAATCCAGTTTTTTTCATATCGGACATTATACCTTTGTTGTTTCGGGTATATTAAAAGGCGTGCCATAAGAAACTTTACAAAAGTATTAGGACACAAAATCAATCTTTTCTATGCAGATATATGCTGAACTGATTAACCCAAAGGTCGGAGAAGATACGGACAAAATTTTCGATAAGATTAGTTTCATATATCGCTTAGCTAATTAGAAATGTATTCTACATAGAGATACACTTGGCACAAAAAACATCGTAAGATATATAACTTGATGCAATCCTTTCCGCACAGCCATGCAAGCGTCGGAACAAACAGGCGGGATATTTGACGTAACTTGTGCACCGCTTATCAACCTGTGGGGATTTGGCTTTACAAAGTTTGACAGCATCACTCCGCAACTCGTAGACAGTATCCGCCACTTTGTAGGCTTCCGAAAAGTGCATTTACAGGGCAACCGTGTGATGAAAGACGATCCCCGCATTCTGCTCAATTTCTCGGTGCTCGGCGGCGAAATGATAGCGAAAGGAAAGAACCCGCAAGGGTGGAATTGGTGCATTGGCATTGTCAGACCGAAGGATGACAGTACCGGAACAAACTCCGAGCTTGAACAAATTGTGCAACTGTCGGAACGGCTGGGACTCGCAACTTCCGGCAACTACCGTAATTTCTATCTGAAAGATGGAAGGAAATACGCTCATGCCATCAATCCGATAACAGGATATCCGGTTCAAAAGGATATATTGAGTGCTACAATTATTGCCCATCAGTGCATGCTTGCTGATGCCTATGCAACGGCCTTTATGACGTTGGGGAGCCGCAAAGCCCGTCAGTTGTAGAAAGAGCATCCGGAAATTGACAATTTCATTATCTATACGGACAGTTGCGGAAACTACCGGACAGAGTACTCGCCGCGAATGAAAAGGTATCTGGCAGATTAATGTTTTCTATATTCCTGCGGAGTAGAGCCGGTGAACCGTTTAAAGAATTGGGTGAAGAACGCCGTATTTTCAAATCCCAGCGAATGGGCCATCTCCTTTACGAACATATACGCAATTACTTCGGCGTGAAAGTGACAAAGGGAGTCGCTTTCCAGTTTATGGTGAACAACCTGTTGAGCAAGGAGTGCGGCTATCGTTCGATAACATTCATGGTGAAATTGGATATTACTTTTTAACAGTAGAAGGATAATAACCTGGAGCCGTAATGGAGAGATTACTTTCGTTACGACTCCTTTCGCATGCCGTCTGCATGATTTTAACGTCTCAACTCTCTTATTCACAGTCGTTAGACCATGTGTAGCCATGTGTATCGCATTCCACATCATTGTAGAAAAAATGCCCATCAGACATTTGCATTATGCAATATGAATAATTCATAAGAGTCTGTTTTACAGCAATATGATAAATATCCATTTATTTGGCACGGTGATTGTCTATTCTTTAGCGTAAGACGATAAGATGTTTAACAATTTAATAATTAGTATTATGAAAAAGGTATTGTTTGCAGTAGCACTGGTAATGGGATTAGGTAGTTCAGTAGCATTCGCTAACAACATGGCATCAGATGTTGAAATCGTTGCAATGGTGAACGAGTTTAAACCGATTGATATAAAGGAACTCCCGCAGGCAGTTCAGGACGCCATCAAGAAAGACTATGCTGAATCCACCATTAAGGAAGCAGCCGTAGAAGTGGCAGAAGATGGCGTAAAGACTTATAAAGTAACTTTGGTTGATGCCGTCGGAACCGAAAGCGTTGTGTTTTTCAACGAAAAAGGTGAAATGCTGAAATAATTCTGAATGGTTATTTAGGATAACAGTTACATTTGCACATAAAATAAACAAGGCTGTCTCAAATAAACTTTGGGATGGCCTTTTTTGTGTCTGCAAAAAATCGGGTAAGCCCTAACTTCGCTCAGCCAGAACTTGCCCATCTCCCTAATTTTTTGTATCTTAGGGCATCAAGTAAGATATCCCAAAGATAATGTTTAAAAGTTACACATCCAACGATAATCTGCTTTTACCTCCATGTTTAGGCGATTTTATTCCCCGGAACGATCCGGTCCGGGTTGTTCACCGCATCATTGAACAGATAAACCTTGAAGCACTTTACCGTAAGTATTCCCCTAAAGGCTGTTCTGCGTACCACCCACGCATGATGCTTCAGATTCTTGTCTATGCATTTGCGTAATATCTATTCCAGCCGTCGCATAGAAGAATTCTGTCGTAATGACATACGCTTCATGTGGCTTACCGGCAATGTAACTCCTGACCATAATACCATCAACCGTTTCCGCAGCAGCCGGCTAAAGGATGTGCTGAAGACGATATTTGCAACCATTGTAAAGTTTCTCGTGGCGGAAGGTTTTGTAAGTCTGGATGTGGCCTGTACTGACGGGACGAAGATGGAGGTGAACGCCAACCGTTATACGTTCGTCTGGGGGGCAAATCTATACATACCCGCATATCCAGAATCGCGGAACAGCTTGAGGAGATATGGCAATACGCCGAGTCCCTCACCAAGCAGGAACTGCGTGATTCCGCTCCGGTTGCCTATCAGGATATCACCCCGGAGAAAGTGGAAAAGGCACTCGGGCAGATAGATGATGCCCTGAATGGAGTGGATGCTGACAAGAAGATGAAAGCGAAGGTAAGACGTGTAAGGAAGTCATGGCTTGAACAGCTCAAGAAATATGAATCGCAGGGAAAGATACTTGACGGACGTAACAGCTACTCAAAGACAGACAATGATGCTACTTTCATGCGCATGAAAGATGACCATATGAAGAACAGACAACTCAAACCCGGATACAATCCCCAGTTCAGTACCAATAAACAGTTCATTCTGAACTATACCATCCATCAGTGTTGGGCGATACCTCCACCTATCCTCTGCATATGGATGATTTCCATTCCCTCTACGGCAGATACCCTGACGTGTCTGTCTGTGATGCCGGATACGGAAGTGAAGAGAACTATCTGTATGCTTTCAGACATGGCATTGAAACCTTTATAAAGTACAATTATTTTCATAACGAAGAAACCGACGGCATGTATTGTCCTACGGGACAGAGAATGGAAAGACTCTCCGATGCAAGGCGGGTAACAAACAACGGTTTTGTGCAGACCATATCAAGATACAAGGCACGTAACTATAAGGACTGCCCGTTAAGATGCCGGTGCTACAGAAGCCGCTCGGAAAGGATTGTACAGGTAAATCACCGTCTGAGGAAAATCAAGGAAAGAGAACGTGAAAAGCTACTCTCTGATGAAGGTCTGAAATATCGCAGTCAGCGACCACAGGATGTGGAAGCCGTATTTGGAAACCTCAAGAACAACAAGCACTTCAAGAGGTTCCATCTTCGTGGATTTAAGAAGGTTGAAATTGAGTTCGCCCTGCTAGCCATAGCATATAATCTTGCAAAAGTAGCCTCTTAGGAGGCTTATGGCAACGAAAAAGCAGTTTGAAAGGATGAAATCTTCAAAAGTAAGTTTGTAAACACCTCTTTTGAGACAGCCTCTCCTTTTTTAGTAAATTTGTATCTGTCTAATTTTTAAGCCCCTATATCCATACTCAATCTAACCAAACATCGCATGAAGTGGTACTGCTTCATCCAAATGCAACTGATAGGCACGTTCGTACATTATTTTGTGCTTGATTGTATCGTTATATCCATTGCAGCCATTATCTGTAGTCCATTTGTATCCATGACCCATTACAGACAGGCGTTGTTCAGTATGACTTATTTTTCCTCCCTGGTGTTTTTTATGGAGTATACATTGTGCATTTTGCGGCACCGGCCAAATATCCGGATAGAGGCATAAACCGTGCACGATGGAAATATATTTTTTCATTCTACGGTTTGTGGGCTCCGTGACCATTTTCCCTTATATGTTAACCTATATGTATTGGGATACGAATATTGTCCATGCCATTATCCTCCTTTACATTTTTATTATTGTCAAATAGATAAGATACTCACAGAAGAGTGGGTTATGGCCTATACTGCCTGCGGCATCATGGTCTGTTTTTCTGCTTGTACTATATAGAGCTTAATGTACAGCTTGAGGATTTCAAAAAAATTGTGACGGGCTTTGGCAGGCAGTAATTCTAAGACTTTTAATGAAGAAAAATTAAGCCACCCCTTAAAAAAGGAGATATTTCCTTTGAAAGAATTCATTTCTTTTATTACATTTGTATTAGTCTTTTAAAAATAGAAGATTTATAGTAAAGCGTTAAGGCATTATCCAAGTTCAGGAAATCCCCAATTTCGAAACAACAATTGGATAATACATTGGACGCTCCACGTACTATTTATATAGATTTTTGTTATATATAGGCGTGGGGCTTTGTGTATTATATGTTGTTGAGTATGGGGATACTTCTGAACGGTAATACCAAAGTTCCCACGCTTAACTTTATATAAACACAACTCCAGGGAACAGGGTTGGCTTATTATAAACATTATGAAAGCAACTTGTTTTAAAAGCGAGACAACTGTCTCCAACGACTTCCCCCCCTTCGTTTGTTACTGTCTTTTGTGGAATATTCTATCCTTTCATTTCCATCCTGTCTCTTTCGGGACATACCGTTCATTATCATAATCATACAAATTACATGCCAAGACACTTTTCTGCCTTCTCCTTCTATGGTACTAGATAATAGTAACTCCCCCTGTCACACAGAGGAAGAACTTTGGTTGCAGGTACTTTCTCTATCAAGAGAGTTGCAGGACTGTAAAGCTAGTCTGCACCATAATACTTTGGACTGTATTTCCGATAAGATTGAAGGAATAGAAAGAGAACTGGATATCTTATTGGATATTCTGCAAGGAAGACAAGACAAAAAGACACCATAGCACTATTTTTTTGTGACAATTTGTCTATGCGGATAAGTATCCTATTATTTAAGCCTCGTTTAAGAATTCCGTTTTATGGGTTACCCACAATCGAATGGAATTTTTATATACAGGGAATAACACATAATATTAGTAATGGATTTTCAATATTCAGAGTGATAATGGATAAACGAATAGAAAACGCCATGAATGAGTTGATCAATACAGAAATATGGTCAACCGGTTTATACCTGTCATTGCAGGTCTATTTTGAAGATGAACGGCTTCCAATACTTAGCTCCTGGCTAAACTCCCAAGCACAGGACAATATGAACAAGGTTTATCAGATGATGAATCGGATATGCCATGATGGAGGATGTGTTGCAATCAATGAAATGAAACGGGATACACATGAATGGACAACGCCATTGAATGCCCTGAATGAATTGCTTGAACACGAGCAGTACATATCATGTCAGGTAAACACATTTCTCATATTATGCCGGAATGTGAACATGTCCTTCCATTCTTTCATCAGCGGGCTGTATGCAGACCGTATATATGTAAGTACGGTATTTATGGAATTATTACGTATCCTCGCCAAGGAAAACGAACGGAGACTACCTTATTTTTGACGGTATGGATTTAAGATTGATGTTATGCAAAATTTAATATTGCAGAATGCTATCTGGTATGTTTTTTGCGATATAATAATCGACAATAAAATATATGTCATCATGGATATATTTGTATATATAACATTGTGTTTCACTTCGCTATTCACCTTGATGGACCCGCTTGGAGTGATGCCGGTATTCCTGCAAATGACTGATGGAATGGATACGAAAGAACGCAGATGTATCGCCTTGAAAGCATGTACCATTGCATTTATCATATTAGTCCTTTTTACATTATCGGGCAGGTTCCTGTTTCATTTTTTCGGCATCTCAACAGACGGATTCCGGATTGTGGGAGGTATCATCATCTTTAAAATCGGATATGATATGTTGCAGGCACATTTCACCCATGTGAAACTGAATGAAACTGAACGAAAAGAATATTCCAAAGATATAACCATCACACCTCTTGCCATTCCGATGTTATGCGGTCCGGGAGCGATTTCCAGTGGAATAACATTGATGGAAGATGCTTCGGAATATACTTTCAAAATAGTATTGCTTGGCGTAATCGCTTTGGTCTGCATTCTTTCATTCTTTATTCTGTGCGCGTCCACCCAGCTTTTAAAAATCTTGGGAGAGACGGGAAACAATGTAATGATGAGACTGATGGGACTTATTCTGATGGTGATCGCCGTGGAATGTTTTATCAGCGGGATACGTCCGGTATTAATTGAAATTTTGAAACAAGCCCATGCTTGTTCTTAAAGAAGAGAGATAATTTGGATTTATTATTAACATTAAAAGTTTGATTCGTCATGACTGAAAAATTGCAAAATGCCCTGAATGAGCAAATCACAGCAGAATTATGGTCTGCCAACCTGTATTTATCGATGTCTTTTTATCTGGAAAGAGAGGGCTTTTCCGGAATGGCTCGCTGGATGCAGAAACAATCTGCAGAAGAGATCGGGCATGCATATGCCATTGCTGAGTACATGATTAAGCGTGAGGCAACCCCGAAAGTGGACAAGGTCGATGTGGTTCCACAAGGTTGGGGTAACCCTGTTGAAGTATTCGAACATGCTTTGGAGCATGAAAAACATGTTTCCAAACTGATTGATGAATTGGTACAGGTAGCATCCGAAGAGAAAGACAATGCCACTCAGAACTTCTTGTGGCAATTTGTTCGTGAGCAGGTAGAAGAAGAAGCGAATGTACTCAATATTGTTAGTCGGCTAAGGAAAGCCGGAGACAGTGCTATCCTTTTTATGGATGCAAAACTGGGTGAACGGGAGTCATAAACCAGAATAATCAATAAAAATAAATAAGATGAAAATAGTAGATTTATTGGGAGGACAGGCTGAGTACTACCTGAACCATACATGTAAGACGATAGACAAACAACTTATCCATATTCCGGGACCGGATATGATAGATAAGGTATGGATGAATTCCGACAGGAATATACGCACCTTGGAGAGCCTACAAGCCCTGTACGGCACGGGCGTCTGGCCAATACCGGGTATGTCTCCATCCTGCCGGTGGATCAGGGGATAGAACATTCTGCAGGAGCGTCTTTCGCCCCCAATCCGCTTTATTTCGATCCCGAAAACATCATAAAGCTGGCCATTGAAGGAGGATGCAACGCCGTGGCATCCACATTCGGAGTTCTGGGAGCTGTGGTACGTAAGTACGCCCATAAGATTCCTTTCATCGTGAAGTTGAACCATAACGAGCTGTTGACTTATCCGAACAGCTACGACCAGGTAATGTTCGGTACGGTAAAAGAGGCATGGAACATGGGTGCTGTAGCTGTCGGCGCTACCATTTATTTCGGTTCGGAACAAAGCCGCCGCCAGATAGTAGAAGTGTCACAGGCTTTTGAATATGCCACGAACTGGGAATGGCTACTATTTTATGGTGCTATTTGAGAAACAGCAGCTTCAAAAAGGATGAAACCGACTATCATGCCGCTGCCGATTTAACAGGACAAGCCAACCATATCGGGGTTACCATCAAAGCCGATATCGTGAAGCAGAAGCTCCCATCCAATAACGGCGGTTTCAAGGCTATCGGATTCGGAAAGACAAACGAGCGTATGTATTCGGAACTGACCACTGACCATCCGATAGACCTTTGTCGTTATCAGGTGGCGAATGGCTATATGGACGTGTCGGATTGATCAACTCGGGCGGGGAATCCCATGGGGAATCCGACCTGCATGATGCCGTCGTAACGGCAGTAGTAAACAAGCGTGCAGGTGGTATGGGGCTGATCAGCGGTCGTAAGGCTTTCCAGAAACCGATGAAAGACGGAGTTCAACTTCTGAACACCATTCAGGACGTATATCTGGATTCTTCAATAACCATTGCATAAAGGAGAAGTATCCATGAAAAGAATAGTGTTATTACGTCATGGCGAAAGCTATGGAACAAAGAAAACCGTTTTACCGGATGGACGGACGTGGATTTAAGCGAGAAAGGAGTCGAAGAAGCCTGCAAGGCAGGCGATGCATTACGGGAGGCCGGATTTTCTTTTGAGGCAGCTTACACTTCTTACTTGAAACGTGCCGTAAAAACGTTGAACTGTGTCCTGGACCGGCTGGATGAAGACTGGATTCCGGTTGAAAAGACCTGGCGGCTGAACGAGAAGCATTACGGCATGCTTCAAGGACTGAATAAGAGTGAGACGGCGGTCCAATATGGTGAAGAACAAGTACACATCTGGCGAAGAAGCTATGACGTGGCTCCCGCTCCGGTAGGCAAAGATGATCCCCGTAATCCGGGCATGGATATCCGCTATGCCGGTGTGCCAGATAGGGAACTTCCCCGTACGGAATCCCTGAAAGATGCTATTGGGCGTGTCATGCCTTACTGGGAATGCATCATCTTTCCCGCATTGATGTATAAGGACAGCCTGCTGGTAGTCGCCCATGGCAACAGCCTGCGCGGAATCATCAAGCATCTCAAAGGGATTTCCGATACGGATATTTCCAACCTGAACCTGCCTACGGCGGTTCCTTATGTCTTTGAATTTGACGACAGACTGGTTCTTGTCAAGGACTACTACCTTGGAAACCCGGAAGAGATACGGAAACGGACAAAGGCTGTAGCCGAACAAGGTATGATCAGACGATAAAAGTCAGTCAATCAGACTGGATTGTATTGTCTTTTTGAATATTTTATTTATTAACAATTTAAAAAAGGAGGTAAAAATGGTACCTGTAAAAACAAACTCAAACTGGTTGCCGAGTATTTTTAACGATTTCTTCGAGAATGAGTGGCTGGCAAAAACGGGAGTTACGGCTCCTGCCATCAATGTCATTGAGAATGACAAGGACTACAAGGTTGAAATGGCGGCTCCCGGAATGACAAAGGATGATTTCAAGGTGAATGTTGACGAGAACAACAACCTGACAATCTGCATGGAAAAGAAAGAAGAGAAGAAGGAGGAGAAGAAAGACAAGAAGTATCTCCGCCGCGAATTCTCATATTCCAAGTTCCAGCAGACCATCCTGCTGCCTGAAAATGTGGAGAAGGATAAGATCTCCGCAAAAGTCGAACACGGGATTCTGTCCATTGAAATCCCGAAAATGAAGGAGGAAGAAAAACAAAAAACTTCCAAGGCTATCGAGGTTAAATAATTCCAGATCTGGAATGTCGTAAGGTCGGACAGGCTTTTCTTGTTCGGAAAAGCGTCCGACCTTTAACAGACACTTCCGGAACAGGGAACCGGCACAACCGATGAAGGAATTCAATTTTGAAAAAGAACTACTTGGCGTACAGGACGAACTGTTCCGTTTTGCGTACAAACTAACAGCTAACAGGGAGAAGGCGGAAGACCTGTTGCAGGATACCCTGCTCAAGGCAATGCTTCACAAAGAAAGTTACAACAAGAACACGAATTTCAAAGGGTGGCTGTTTATCATCATGCGCAACACGCTTATCAACGGTTACCGGGCGGAGGTCGGTCATACCCGCCTGTACATATCCTCCGATCCTGCATATTATTCGCGGATCATGGACGAGTCCCGTAGAGAGGAGGTGGACAAGAACTATGACCTGGAAAAGATACGTAATGCCATCAAAAGTGTACCGGAGTCACATTTCATACCTTTTGAGATGTACCTGTCAGGATTCAAATACCGTGAGATAGCGGAAAGAACCGGCGTGAGTTTGGGAACTATAAAGAGCCGTATTTTTCACTGCCGGAAAAAACTGAAAGCTATATTGGCAGAATGAAACAAAACAAGAACTGAGATAGATGAAAAAAGATGAATATATAGGAATTCTGACTTCCGGAGGGGACGCTTCCGGAATGAACGCGGCTATCCGTGCCGTGACCCGCGCCGCTATTTTTAACGGATTTAAAGTGAAAGGAATTTATAGAGGCTACGAGGGGCTGATTGCCGGTGAAGTGAAAGAACTCACTACGGAAGACGTAAGCAGCATTATCCAGAGGGGAGGTACCATACTGAAAACAGCCCGCTCCGAGACTTTCATCACTCCCGAAGGACGCAAGAAAGCTTATGAGATCATACAGAAAGAGAACATCAATGCATTGATAATTATCGGTGGAGACGGTTCTGACGGGAGCCCGGATCTTTGCGGAGGAGTATGATGTGACGTGCATAGGATTGCCCGGCACCATTGACAATGATCTGTACGGCACCGATTTTACCATAGGATATGATACGGCCTGAACACCATCGTGGAGTGTGTGGACAAAATCCGGGATACGGCCACCTCGCACGACCGCATTTTCTTTGTCGAGGTGATGGGGCGTGATGCGGGCTTCCTGGCACAAAACAGCGCAATAGCTTCCGGTGCTGAAGCGGCCATCATTCCGGAAGACCGGACGGACGTGGACCAGTTGGAAACATTCATCGGACGTGGATTCAGAAAGACGAAAAACAGCAGCATCGTAATTGTGACCGAAAGTCCTGAAAACAAGAATGGAGGTGCCATGTATTACGCCGACCGGGTAAAGAAGGAATATCCCGGATATGATGTCAGGGTTTCTATCCTGGGCCATCTGCAACGGGGTGGCGCTCCGAGTGCCAATGACCGCATACTGGCAAGCCGGCTGGGTGAAGCCGCAATCCAGGCCTTAATGGAAGGCCAGCGAAATGTTATGATAGGCATACGGAACAACGAGATTGTTTATGTTCCTTTTGTCCAGGCAATCAAAAAGGACAAGCCTATTGACAAAAGCCTGATCCGGGTTCTTAACGAATTATCGATCTAAAATAACCGTTAATATGTCAGAAGTTGCTCCTTTAATATCGGATCTTGCCATAATTCTGATTATTGCCGGTATTGTAACCGTCATTTTCAAGTGGCTGAAGCAACCGGTCATATTGGGCTACATTGTAGCCGGTATTATGGCGGGTCCTTCCGTTTCCCTGGTCCCGACTGTTTCCGATCCTGCCAATATCAAAATATGGGCGGACATCGGTGTCATTTTTCTGCTGTTCGCGATGGGACTGGACTTTTCGTTCAAGAAATTGATAAATGTGGGCATTACGGCTATCGTTGCCACTGTCACTATTGTATGTGGCATGATGTTCATAGGCTATACAGCGGGGAATGCAATGGGGTTCTCCCACATGAGCAGTATTTTTCTGGGTGGAATGTTGTCCATGTCGTCCACGGCCATCGTATTCAAGGCCTTCAATGACATGGGACTTCTCCAACAGAAATTCACCGGCATTGTCTTGGGGATTCTTGTCATCGAAGATCTGGTGGCGGTAGTGATGATGGTTATTCTTTCCACGTTGGCGGTAGGCAAACATTTTGAAGGGAAGGAGATGCTGGAAAGTATATTGAAGCTGGCCGCTTTCCTGATTTTCTGGTCGGCATTGGGCATCTATCTGATACCTACCCTGCTGAAGAAGATACGCCGTTTCACCAGCAACGAGATTTTATTGATAACCTCTCTGGGACTTTGCCTGGGAATGGTGATGATTGCGACAAAAGCGGGATTTTCTGCCGCATTGGGAGCCTTTGTCATGGGGTCCCTGCTGGCAGAGACCGTTGAAGCGGAAAAAATCGCACATATCGTACAGCCGGTAAAAGACCTGTTCGCTTCCATATTTTTCGTGTCGGTGGGAATGATGATCGATCCTGCCATGATGTGGGAATATGCCGTCCCTATTCTTATCCTGACATTGCTGGTACTGTCCGGTCAGGTCCTGTTCGGGAGCTTTGGTGTCCTGCTTTCCGGCCAGCCGTTGAAAATTGCCATACAGTCCGGCTTTTCACTGACACAGGTCGGTGAGTTCGCATTCATCATCGCATCTTTAGGCGTCAGTCTGAATGTCACGGACAAGTATCTCTATCCGGTCATAGTGGCCGTATCTGTCATAACGACTTTTCTTACCCCCTATATGATACGGCTTTCGGAACCGGCATACCGGTTTATAGACATCCACATGCCTGGATTCCTGAAAGATTATCTCGTACACTATACGTCCGGGGCAATGACTGTAAAACACCAGGGCACTTGGCATAAACTGATCCGGTCTATGCTGGTGTCTGTCACACTCTATCTGGTCGTATGCGTTTTTTTCATCACTTTATATTTTTCCTATGTGCATCCTTTGATTAGGAAAAGTCTGCCGGGAATGGAAGGGAACTTGTTGGGCTTCATCATCATCTTTCTTGTCATATCCCCGTTTCTATGGGCCATCATCATGAAAAAGAACAATTCAACCGAGTTCCGTAAACTCTGGACGGACAACAAGTTCAACAGAGGGCCTTTGGTATCAATAGTACTTGTCAAAATACTGATCTGCACGATTATCATATGAGTATCATTACCCATCTTTTCAATGTTGCCTTGGGAGCCGGGCTGGTAGTCTCTTCCA